>FSSH01000099.1_pt1 | contig 243597 bp, 279 predicted proteins | sample 1166101 | NCBI WGS metagenome assembly FSSH01 (sample SAMEA32972668, study PRJEB13176) | freshwater metagenome | biome: Drinking water system; feature: Biomass in drinking water that filtered by 0.45 um membrane; material: drinking water | place: USA | collected 2012-12-20 | depth 0 m
ACTTGTTCAGCAAATTCTTTTAATGTAATAAGATTACCGAAGGGGTAATAGATGGGACTGTTATCTGGAATGGAACTTTTATAAACTCGGTTACGCCTAGTGTTATTAGCCTGCTGTTCAGCGGTAGCCCAACGTACATTACCAGGTTCGTAATTACCGTTATTGTTGGGATACCTATCCAATGAATATAAATGACGGGGTTCTGGTCTAGGACCCATGTAATCAATAAATGCTTCAAATGAATTACGCCACGGATCAAACATGGTTATACCTCGAGCCCCATGGGTATGATATTTATAGCTGTTTGAATTAAAACATCTATCTAAAGCACCTCTCCATACTCCGTAATCAGGATGTCTTGTTCCTGTATTACCTCTTTTTCTCCAGTCTTTTACTTGGTTCTTTCGATGCTCACTTTTTGCATAGGCTTTTATTTTATCTAAATTTCTTTCTCGGTATTTCTTCATTGATAATTGAGCTTGGTCTTTATGTTCTTTGTAGTACTCCCTATCTCTAACAAGACGTCTTTCTCTATGACTTTGGCGATAGTGTTTATTACAGTCTTCGCAATATATAAGACCTTTAGGACTACGTTTTCTTTTACCTCCACATTTTGTACAAGGATGAGATTCATCTCTTTTGGCTGGCATAAATGTCTCCTATCATTATATAAACAATACAATTCTATTAATTATACAACGGTATTGCTGAGCGAAACATGGATGCCCTTAAACAACAAGCACTTGCTATGTACTTCGAAGACAAAAAATAAATAGAATATAGAGAGGGGGCGCTTGCCCCCTCTCTATATCTTTAAATTAAGATCCATAATCTATTGCAACAATTTTACCATTTAAAACACCAAAGCTATCTCTTTTAAATTCTACTGGAATAGGTAAGTAATCATACACTCCTTGACTTTGAAGAATCTCCTACTGATTATCGGTCAATGGTTGACATCTTGGCATTGCAATGAGCCATCCACCAGGAATTGATGCAAGTACAGGACACGCTTTATCACTGATAGAGTAAAAGGTTTCTTCTTGTATATTTGCTAGGAGACCTCTTAATCCAGCAGCCCAACCATTATCAAATCTTGGAATTTTAAAAGCAATTGTTCCAACTAAAATTACTAATCTTGTTACTCCAGTTCTTATGATTTTAAATTTTATCATCATTAAAACTTTTCTAATAAATTTCATATAAATCAATTATTTATCTTTGAGCTTCTTGTTCCAAAATTCCATGGCATTATTATCTAAAAGAATAGGAAGAAAATCTATACTCAAAATAAATAATAATGAATCTTCTTTTTCTTCTTTATTTTCTGTAAAAGTGAGGATAAATTTACCTACAAAATCTGTATCTTTATCAATTTCAACGTTAGCGTGACAAAACTCAACGTTATTGACAATAGTATCCAAAACAGAGTAACAAATGGCTATGCTGTTAGCAATATCCACTTCTGCATATGAATTGAAATAGTCAAAAAGATCTTGTCTTGGATTTTCTTGAAAATGATCTACGGTACCATCAAGATTTGCTTTTATCCAGAATATTTCAAGAAATTTTTGATGTTGTTGAGTACCAAACTCTGGAACAAGATTTTTTCTAAGATTTGTTTGAAGAAAGATCTTTCCAACTCCATTTGTGTCATATTTTTCACAACCGTAAGAAATATGATCAAGGATATTGTTAGGTAAAATACTTCTTGAGGTATCATTTGCAACACTCAAAAACAAATTTGATATAGGCTCAGGAACGTCTTGTTTTATAAACCAATCAGACATAATTGTCATGGCTTCACTCAAGTTTGAATACTTAATAGGGAATTGAACAATAGAAGAAGTCATAATTCACCTTTATTAAAAACAGATGTTTCCTCTTTTATTCCAATTATCTGATTCAGAATTTGAATAAGGAAGGAGAGTGTTATGATTAGAATAATGCATCCGTGATGAAAATGAATCTATTGTAATATACCCTTCAGGATTATTTCCTACAATAGGGTATTTTTCTAGATGGGTAGAAACAGCTTCAATAATAGCATCTTTGTGACCCATTACAACAAGAGAAGACTTATCCCCTATACCACGTGTACCAACAAATACCCCGTCTTTATTTTCAGAGAGGATTTCATATTTATCACGAAGAATTGAAAAACGATGTACTCCGTTTATCCGCCCAGAATATAAAGCATTTCTAAATTTACGATGATATTTTCTAGCTCTGTGAAAGTTTGAATATCGTTTGTTCATTCTAGATTACTTCTTCTATTAGATCGCCAGGATTCTCTGTACTATCAGTATAAGTAAGACCTTCATCGGTATAGCACTGTCCACATGGATCTCCAGAAAACCGATATCCATTTACGTAATAGTCAGTATTATTTTCTAATGCGTAAGAAATAGAGATAACACTTCCTGATCGAGTCCGGTATGATTTACCTACCTCTATTTGTAATTTTTTCTTTTCAAGTGCATCAATTGATGGAGATTCTTGTTGGGCGTTAAAGTAACCGTCTGTAAAACTATAAAAAGGTTTAGTGGGATCGACCATTCTAATTAAAATATCATTATCTTTTGTAACCCAGATTGCTTGAATATCAGCATCTTGTTCAAGAACTTGAAGTTTTTGAATAAATAAGCTAAGTTTCATAACTAAATTTTCCTAAATAAATCAATTGCCATGTTCTTCATAAGTCTTTTACATTTTAAAATTCCTTTACAAGTTTTTTAACTTTTAGGAAGAAGCTTAAAATTGTGTGGACTGTATCGAACAAGATCTTTCTCATATGCAAGAAGAACTTCACATCCCATTCTGATTTCGACCGTTTCAAATCCATGTGGTCTACGATTGAATACTCCAACCACAAGTTCGTTCAAAGAATTTGTAGCTACAACAAGATCGCCATCATTAAACATTATTTATCTCCAATCTTTATACAACAATATCAGGTAACTGTTTTCGATCTACATCCCAAGTACCGTTTGTCATTGATTTATTCAACGTAGAGATGTACTTTTTGAGTTGACTCTTTGTTCCGTAAAACTTAGTACCTCTCTTTACATCAAGCCCAATAACTCGAAATTCAAGAGGCCAGTCAGCTTTCTTTTGAATAAGCACGATAAATCCTTTTAAGTAGTCTGGTCATGCTTTACATTTAATTTCTTAGACTCAGGAATAAGTTGATTAATTGAATAACAAAGGTAGGTAGTGGCCACTGTTTTAATCTCAATTTTGTCACATTTTAGGCAAAATCTCTCTTGTGTTAAATAAGTACCTGTAATCACTTTAGTATTGTGTCGATCTACAACTTTTCCTTTTTCAACAATACTCCATTTGGACATTTTGTGAAAATGAAACATATTTTAAACTCCTTATTAATTTAATCTATAAAACCATAATGAGTCCAGGTTCCTCCGACAATAGTTACATAAGGACCAGTATGTGTCATTCCGTCTATACCACATTCTTTTGATTTCTCAGAATCATACGGACCCACTATAGCTGCTTCTTCTAACACCACTCCACCTTTTAGAACAACATCCAACTCATTAGTCGTGTTCATTGCAGCAACTTTAACATCTTGAGGAAGAGTTTTAAGAAGTTCAATTAATTCTGAAACTATCATTTAAGTAGCTCCTTTAATTATATCTGAATTATTTTTTAAATTTAACATTATAAATCCTGACTTAAAATAACGGAGAAAATTAAATTATTCATCTTTCCACAACCCCAGAATATTTAATTCCCAATTATCTTCTTGAGACCCTTTTATTTCTAAAACTAATGTAGCTTTATTTGGATTGTTAAGAAAGCTATTAATTAAATCGTATTGAAGTAAATTATATTGTTCTGTTTTATCTGAAGTATTTAACGGTAATAAGTTAATTACTCTTTTAGCTTGAGGAAATGTAACCATTGTTAAAAGAGTAATTATATCATCCACCTTAATTATAGAAATATCTACATCTTTAAGTTTAGAAAAATAGAATTTATATATCTCATTCATCTCTTCAATTGAATTGTCAACCTCTCCTGAGCATATGCCAAATATAGAAATTATATCTTTATGTTTATTATTAAAAACAATTACAAGAGGATAGTTAGAATTATCTTCTTCTCTAAATTCTTTTGATTCTTTTTTATAAAAATTTATTTGTGATTGATTCAAATCTTTATTGTAATACTCTGTGGCTTCTGTTTGTAATAAACGACATATTTTAAAGAGCTTAGTAGTATTATTCATCTAAATCTCCTATATCAATAAAGTAATATATTGATAGAAACTAATTGATATTAAACATAAATAGACATGATAGAGGTAGCCTAAAGGCTACCTCTATCATCATTACTCAAATTCATCACGGACAGCTTATTGTAGAACCGTTAAGGTCTTCGCCATACTTCTTATAATTTAAACCTTGAATACTTACTAATGCAGCGCGCTGCTTAATGCTAAGGGCCCGCCATTGTGGAAGTGTATACTGTTCTTTAAGAGAAATAGGAGGAGTTGGTCTAACGCCCACTACACAAGGTTGAGCAACTGCAACTTTGTTTTCAACAATTTTGTCTTTATAGACAATATCTCCAGGTGTGGTGCAGCCTGCAGCAAGAAGTAATGTTAAAAAAATAAGCTTTTTCATATATTTGATCCATATGCAAGTTCTAGGGCTTCTTCAACTTGTAAAAGCATAGCAGCACTATCTGCTGTGTCGCTCGGAGTAACACTCATTTTAGCTAAGCGATCTAATACGATTTTTCGTTTTTCTTGAGCTACAATAAGCTGAGTTCTAAATTCATCCCCTTTGGCTTTTAAGAGTAGCGTCTCTTCTTCCATTTTTGTGATGCGTTGATTGTTGCTATCAATCGTATCTTTAAGACGAGCGTTTGAATTTGATAACTCAGAAATTTGTTCAGGAACAGCTGACCATTTTAGTTCTCGATTCCCTGATGCTAAACGCACAGCAACTAAAACTACTTTGGCTTCATTATCAAGTTTGGTGTATTTTGTTTCCCAACTAGCACGTTGAAACTCAGTATAACCTCCCCACGCCAAAGCTGCTATAAGAGCAATGGAAACACCAATAGTTCCCCACTTCCATGGATTAAGCATGGATATTCCAAACATCTTAACTTCCTTTCGGTGTAAAAACTTATATTCTTTTTTTTTTTAAAAGTATCATAAAATCGGGATTGTAATAAAAAAAATAAATTAAATGTAATAGAGGTGGTATATACCACCTCTATTACTGTTCTGGTTGAATAGTGCGATGAGGATAATACCAAATACAAAACAAATAAATCAAATTAGAAACAGCTAAAGCGCAACCACCGATAAAGGACCAATATTGATTTATCGATGGATAGTAAAAAACATTCCATACCCCCCATGAAGTAAAGAAAATGATATTCCAAACGCTTAAGCCTGCGTAACATTTATCTTTAATTAATTCTCTGACTGACAACAAAACAACAAACGCTCCGCAAATTTCAAAAGCGCCGTTAATCATATCGTTTGTCATGGCTACAGCTTCCTTTCTTGAAGGAATTTGTCAATATCAATTAAAGTTAAACATCCCCCCATATACGCACCTGTATCAATCCAGGATCTATTTGATAATGTAAAAGGTGATCCAAGAATTGTGTGACCATGAAATACATGATCAATATTTTTGACATGAGCTATAGATGGATCTAAAGGTAGTCCTTCTTTTTGAAGATTCATTAATGTACCAATAGTGTTCCTACTCCAAAGAATAAGATCTCTAACCCACGTTCTTCTTTTTGAGGTTGTTGATAACGCTTCTATTTGATCATCCCAATCTGATAAACAGTCAGCGTGTGCTATCCCTACTCTAAATTTATTAGGAGTTATTACAGTCATGCAAACAGGAGCATCTTCAAAATTATCTACTATGTGTTTGATTTCAGACTCTGGTAAACCAGTAAACCAACTTCCTCCCCAACTATTAATTTGTGTTTTTGTTACTTGATCACTAAGATACAATCTGGGCATTATATCGTGATTACCCAATGTTCTATAAACATAAGGTTTCTTAATCCAATTTAATGCCTCGATACTTTCTAATCCGCGATCCGCTAAATCTCCTACTAAAACTAAAGCGTCTTTAGTGATGTTGAAATTTACTTTATCTAATTCATCTTCTAATAAACTATATTCGCCGTGTATATCACCAACAACAAATACTCTGTCTTTATGAGATAAATCTAAAACAATATGTCCAGTAAGATGATCATCTGTCATGCAATACTTTCTACTTTTTCATCGTCAATCGTAATAAGATGTCGCTCTTCAGGTAAACCACAATTGGTACATTCTCGCACTTGACAAGTGAATTCGAATCTTCCCCCAACACCGTTCAGAACGGTTACATATTTACTATCGAACCACTGAGTAAACAATTCATGGGTACAATGACCATTGTCTATATACCACCTACTATCTTTTTCAGAAATATCTTTAAAACCAACAATAGGGATTATTTCAAATTGGGCCACGCAATATTCTCCTATTGATTTACGCCTGATATGTATCTCAACATTAGTATTACTAAGATTCCTACACAGAATTGTAGCTCTTATTAGAAAAAATGAATGTATAGTTTTTATGATCTAGATAAAGGGGTGTGTTGACACACCCCTTTATCTAACCATTACTTGTTTATTTACTTATTCAATTCTTATTAGTTATAGCCTTAGAAAGCAAATCACCAAAAGAACCAATTGTAGGTGCTGTTGGAGTAGTGTCTGCTACACCCACAGTGGTTTCTCCTAATTCATTATAATATTCAAGTTTTGCTCGAAAAGGAAAAGGTGATCTTTTTGTACCCCCTTTGTTTCCTTAAGAAATGTTGCCAATTGACTTGTAATCGATAAATCGGCAATACGCTCTAAGGCCTTAATACCAAATCGATCAGTTAAATAAGAAAGATCTTCTTTGGTAAATGCTGTAATAGATTCCAGAACAGCAAATGGATATCCTCGTTTAGGGGAAATAATACGAATATTTCCTGCACACATCATTTCACCAAGAGGATAATCTACCCTATAATTTGTCGTATTTGTGGGTGTGGCTGATGTAAACATAACCCCATCTTGTTCTGTTACGGGAATCTTACAATGCCCGAAAGATTTACTATAGGGGTATATTTCGAGGATCATTGCCCGAAAGGTGACTTGCTTAAAGAGTTTAACAAACTTTTGTTTTGCCTCTTCGGACACTTCTCCTGCATACATAGAAAAATCAGAACGAATTCCAGTTTTTCTTTCCAAGTCGTTGAGAAGAAGGGCAAACTCCTGCAGACGCTTGAAGCTCACATTATAATGAGCGGCATACTCCTGTCTTTCTTTCCAAGAAATATTACGCCAGTTACTAAAGTACTGGACAATAACATTCAGTTGAAAAAGAAGATCAGAATGTTCACTACCACCACCAACCATTAGGTTACGATAATCGTGACGAAGGTCTCCAACATCAAGGAGAGCAATCAAAGGTAGCATCTGTGCTTCACACTTTAAACGGCGTGATTCACAATAAGCAGCTCCTGCTCTGTAGCTGAGTGGAAGAGGTTGGATCACCTCTCCTTCAGTCGTCAACGTGACACGACCGTCAGAATGATGTTCGATGAGACCATATTCAACCAACGTAGAGATTGCTCGGTCAAGAGCTTTCTCCTTTGGCTGCTCGCGACTAGTAAACTTCAGATCGCGAACGTGAATATCTGGAAATGCTGTGCAGTGCATAACCAGCTCTGTCAAAGGTAGACGAACAATGTCTGGAGGAGACATATCAGGACGATTCTCGAGAGGTGTTGGGTGCGCTAGAATAAACACACCGGGTTTGAATCGACCCGTTCGACCACATTGTTGATTGATGCGCCAGCGCGGAAGTTCTTCCTTCTTAAGTTTACGCACATTACCATTTACGTGCATAACCTTAGTATCCCCTGACGAAACACCAGCATCGACCCAGGTAAGATTGACACCTGATTCCAAAACATTGGTGCCTACCAAAATCTTAACGTCACAGCGTCGTTCACGACTAGCCTTTCGGCGCTCCTCGACGCTTGAATTCCCATGAATCTTTTCGATCTCAAAGTCGATGTCATGAGCAAGAAGCTTAGATGAAATGGAAAGAACGGCTTCGTCGATTTCTTCAACGCCTGAAACGAAGACCAAAATACCTTTGCGCTTATGGTCTTCGATAAGAGTCGTTACAGATTCAGCTAGGGAGAAAGCTGGCCGATGAAGAAACTCAACTGGAAAAGCTGATCCCTTTGTGGTGAAATGAATAGCTTCATCTCCCCAATATTCCATCTCATTAGTGATATCAATAGTAGCTGATAACACTGCCACATTGATGAGATCACCTGATTGTCGGCGATGATGTAAATACGCCTTGGTGAGAGATAGATCGATTGAGGTTTCATGAGCTTCATCAAGAATAAAATTATTCTTATTTACCAGAATTCCAGCAGAAAGCGCATAACCTACGGTTGTAAAAATAATTCGATTTTCAGTATGAAGAATAGAATCATCATCGGATCGATTAGAGTTGATGCACCCAACAAGATTTTCACCTTTCTTTCCCAGGATTGTTCTCAAAGCTTCAGCTGCATTATTAGCAAGAAACCGAGTAGGTTCAAGAACATAAACGACTTGGTCGAGTGGAAACCGCTGTAATGCAAGTGCACAGTATGCAGGAATAAGCATTGTCTTACCAGAAGCAACATCAGATGTTACAACAGGAACTGATTGGAGTGCAAAATATTTAGCAACATCTTGAGCAATATCGCTGACAGGAAGATGACTCAGTTTTTCAAAAAGATCGGAAAACACAAAACGACTCCTTTATACCTCGTAATATAAATAATGATGAATTATGTCGTTATTTGTCAGATAATCGATTGATCTCCCATTCAATTGTTCCTACATGTTTTTCTATATCTTCCGCAATTCCAGTAAGACCAACTCGTCTACTGCATTCTGCTAAAGACTTTAATTCAACAATAGGAAAAGTCATTCTTGATTTAAAGACACGGACTGAGGTAGCCTCAACCTTAAGATCAGTAGATTTAGACATTTAAAAAGCCTATCCCTTTGGAGAGAAGTTATTTGTTTCTGTACGAAAACTTTTATCAGAAGACGAATTGTTCGTCTGTGAATGTATAGTGATTGTCGTTGTTGTAATGATAATTTCTGTATCAAACAACTTATCTAGAAATTGAAGTATAGCCTTAAACATGACTATATCTTTCTTTGTTGATTATGGGATGTAAAAAGATGAAACAGTTCATCTATCACTAAAGTAATATAGGGATGAAATCTATCGAGTTTGGTTAAACAATTTCTAATATTAAGATAGGGGTCTACAGACCCCTATCTTAATTACCCTTATAACAATCAAGAAATAACAACAACAGACTTTCTATTAGTGACTTGAGAAAGTACAGATTTTAGAATAGGATCTTCTTTCATAAATTTCAAATCTGGTTGGGTAAGAAGCTTTTCGAAAAAAGTCTTTAACCAACGAATATAAGGAAAGTTTCTGCGTCGTTTAAGAGGTTTAATATAATCTTTGATAGACTGTGAAAAAAGCGCTACTGACGATAGATCTGCTATAATCTCAGAGACTTGCCGTTCTTCATTATTTGATTGTTGAAGAGTAACAACCTCACGGAGTGATTCTGTCGCCATCATCAACATTCGATGTATTGTCGATTCATTGGGTAGTTGTGTGTATAAATCAAAGATAGATAATGTTGCTGTATTATACATTCTTAAATTTTGTAACTCTGTAGGGACATAAGGAGCGTCCTCTTTATTTAACTTCAAAATTTCAAATGTACGATGAGCTTCGATGTAATATGTAAAAATAGTAGCAGCAATGACATCTGTAGTAGATGATGATGCAAGTTGAGATCTAATGAATTTTTTAACTGTAAAATATAAAAGTTCTAGTTCATTGGCGCGATGGTTATCTTGCATAACTGCAAGCATTGTACTGATAATACCAACCATCAATCCTGGATGAACTTTACAAATTTCTTTAGTGCTTACGACATCTTCTTTTACTTCAGTATCTGTAGAAGTCATCTTACTCTTTCCTACTTATTTTAAGAAAAAAAAATGAGAAGATATTACACTTCTCATTTTTTTAAATTATCTAATCTTTTGCTTTTACAAGAATGTATCTGTTTGTGAGAAACTTTATTTCAAGAAGACAGCTAACTATGGCAAGACCAAAATCACTAACTCCATGATACCCACAGGTTACCTTGTGTTCTGTTGTTGATGTAAATAACTCAACTATTTTCACAAGATTGAGATAATCATTGTTATTGATATTTGGTGCTACGTTTGCGCTAAGTTCAATCACGTCTTTTAATAACTCAGTTATTTCAACATCTGCGATAGATGAATTATTAACGGAGACTCGGTATTTAGCTATCACGTCTGCTAAGATGTCAATTCTTGATGTAAAATGATCATCACTAACAAACATCATTTGAGTATTATTTCGAAGAATTTCATTTCTTTTTGAAAGAAGATGATCTCTAATAATTTCACCATAAGCTAATAACCATGAAGATCGTTTATCAATAACATTTTTGTCTTCACACGTTTTAATAAGATATTCAAAATAACGATCCACCATGACTCTAGTTTTTACTTCTGGTGGTATTTCAACATACTCTTTTAATAAAAGTAAAATAAACTCAAGTAGTTCAGTTAACTTAAGTTTAACTTCTACAGATTTTATATCTTGAATAGATTGAAATTTTCTGGGCAGCATTAAGACTTCTCCTATTTATAAAAGGGTAGTCTATTTTTTCTATTGAGTTTGAATAGTTTGCTGACGACAAACTAACCTTGGAGGAGGATTACGTTTGTCTGATCTAGGAGTATATCCATAATTGTATTTTGCCTGAACACATTGTCCATGTGTTTGAAATGTACCAAGAGGATATGGCTGGAATCCTAAAGAGATTAATACCCAAACTATGACATACCGTTTCATCGAATTTCCTTTTTATTCTTGTGTCTTTAATCCCAATGTGACTGGAAAAATAACTTGCATTAACCAATGATTTGCAGCGCGCCGTAAAGCGTATGGATCTTTTGAACCATTAGGGTGTAATCCAATTGAAAAGAGACCTATTAAATCATAGGTACGATCAGCTAAGATTAATGTTCTAGTTAAATCATTGTGTCTTTTCCATCTTTCTCGATTCCATAAAGCAGGTAGTCTTTCTGCCATAAAACGAACAAGCTGAGGGGCAACATCTACTTCTATTTCCATTATAGAAATCATTTTGTGAATCATTGGCCAATGTTTACCAATACTTTCTAAATCGTAACAAATAAAATCAAATGCCTCTAAAGGAGAATAAGGCTTACCTTTTTTTCTTAAGCATTCACTGGCTAAAGTTAGTAACCAACGAATAGCACCTTCTTCATTTTCATTGTTTGTTATAGTTTTTGCTAAATCTGAAATAAACATATTTGGCAAAACACAATCTATGGCATTGATCATGGATATGTTTGTATCCAACATCACTTATTCCTTTTAAGACAAGATTACCTATCTCTTCTAATAATTAATAAGAATAAGGATTATTAATCTCTTATCATCTGAGTAATATAGGGGGTTAATTTTGACGAGATTACATAAATAGAAAGATTAAGAGGAGGGCGTTTGCCCTCCTCTTATTATAGGCCTAATTCAGTTTCATAGTTAAGAAGATTTGGATCTTCTTTAGAAGCATCAATGACCTTTTCATACTCCCGATCTTCAGGATCAGGTCCAGCAAACTCAGAACCGACGATTTCGTTAATTAATTCTCGAACACTAGCAAGAATAGCATCTGTTGAGGAAGAAACATTTGGTTCCCCACCAGTATCAAGTGTTACCTCAATAACAGTCACTGGATGAATCTGACCCAACCGATCAGCTCTTGCAACAACCTGATCATACGTTGCCTGACGGAAAGGTCGATTAAGAAGAACAATTGTTGATGCGGCTATTACAGGTACAGCTTCAGATAATGATTGCATAGTAGCGCAAATGGGATTTATATTAGGGTCATCTGTGAATGCATCGATGTTAGCAGCAAGATTATTGTTAGTTTCTGCATACACCAAGAGAGGCTCAAACCCAAGACCTTTTAGATGCTTTTCTAAAACTTTAACTGGTAAAACAGAAGAAGCAAAGAATAAAGTCTTTGACAAAGATTCTTTCATGATAATATCAGGCTTACAATATAAAGCTAAAGCTGCGGCACATTCTGACCTTCGTTTAGATAGCACTGTACCTAATGCTTCACCGCGCACTTTAAGTTTAATATTCTTGACTGCTGACAAAGCATTTCTAAAAGCCTTTTTTTCCAGAGGCGGAAGAGAAGGTAAAAGCTTTGTGCGTTCATAGTTTCTAGCATCAGCCATAACTTCAGTAAGCATTAAGTCTGGTGCACGCATCAACATCTTTAAATTCTTTTGGTAGGTATTAAATTCAGCTTCTGCGGCTCTTGAATTTAAAGTAGCTTTATGATAATGTAACCAATGTTCTACAATATCTCGATAATCTTTAATGTTCTTTGCATAAAAAGTCAGACGCTGTTCGACAAAATCTCTCATCTCTTGTTTAACAGTTGACATCAAGAATTTATTAGATAAACTAGGTGGTAATTTAACAGGAAGTTCTTTAACCGTAGGTTTAGTAGAAGAGACTTCAGATTTACCTACCACAAACGCCATCATGTTACCTAAACGATGGTTAAAAATTTGATTAGCTCTACCAGGAGCCGCAGAATAAATTCGTTTAAATCTTCTTTCAGCCTCAGCATCAAATCTTGGGTCTGAACATCTTAAGAAAGAGACGAGTTCAACAGCACTCTTTAAAATAGGTGAACCTGATGCCCACAAGAAATAGATTCTATCATTCAAAGTTTGAAGTTTAACTAATTTTTGCGTTCGTTCAGCACGATGATCTGCAAAATTGTGAGATTCATCAACAATAACAAAATATCGTCTACCATTAGAAATCAAATGTTTACCAAGTGCAATAGCTTGTTCTAATTGCTCAAAGTTAAAAACGTAATATTCAGTTTTATCCCAAGGCATTTTTATACCTGACCCCACAACCCAGTGAGTAGGTACTGTTTTAAACACAGCTTTAATACTTTTCTCCCAAACCAGATGAACTGCTTTTTTAGGAGAAATAATAATTTTAATTTCTGCAATTTCAACAGGTATGATACAAGTTGCAATTAAAAGATCTGTAAAAGTATTGTGGGTGACAATATAATCGTCAGTAATGAAAAGATGTTCGGGATGAGCGACTGCAATGCATTGAGCATCTTTTTCTCCGATGTACTCAATATTTCTAATTCGCAGTTTGAGCTGATCTTTGTATTGATAATTTGTCGGAGTAAGTGCTTTCTTGCGAGGAAGTCTAAATAGCAAAGAAGAGTCCTTAAAACGAATATTAAGAATGTAAGCTAACCTACCAGTCCGCGTCTCTCCTTTCCAGGTATAAGTTGGAGTCTTAGTGGCTATCTTACATATTCCGCCAAGAGAACGAATCAGTTCTTGTATTTGTTTTGCAAGAACTTCGCTGGTAGTACAAAATGAAGGTGTACCTGTCTTGCGATCAACGGTACCATCAGTATCCATCAACCCTTGAAGGAGAGCTAGCTTTTGAGAAGATGAAGCATTCATGTATAATTTTGGAATATATTTGGTGTGACTTACCGTCCCTCTTATTCCTAATTTTACAAGATCATGGGAAAGGGGGCATGACTTTCCTTTATCGTTAGGATCGAGCTTTACCACGCGGTAGTCATAACGATTTTGATGTTTAAGAGTAAGTCCTTTGGTGGACAGAATTTTTGATATCTCTTCAACTAGAAAATCATCGCCCGTTGAAAACAGAGTGGACCGCTTTGATATACTACCATCACCCAATAACGCACCGAGAAGGTAAGGATCAAGTGTCAGATCTACATCTACTTTCTGTTCAGGTTCAACTAATGGGATATAAACGCGAAGATCTTTGTCCCAACCATGAATTTCTTGATGAAGCCGAATGTCTTTAAAAGGAACTACACGCCAGTTGGTTCTACCGCGCGGGCGCCAGTTCTTGACCGTGATCTTCCAAAGATGATCATCCGAACATTCCGTGAATCGACCATCATCAAAGGTTACTTTATACATGGGGAGCTTACCTTGAGGGTAAACACCTGTTACATAAGTAGTAGTACCATCAGGGGCTAAGACCTTATCATTGAGCTTTATATCGCCCATACGAGTCCATCCGTGAGGTGTTCGAATCTTGCAGTTTAATCCCAGAGACTTACCTGTACCTGGAGCCATAGCTAGAATATAACCACGAAGGTCATATCGAGGCATTTTATCTCCAAACAAATGAAGAGCCTCAAGTTGCTTTGGCATTGCATCCCATTTTAAAAACCTCTTACGAGATTCATCGATCATTGATACAACAGGTTTAGTAGTAACTTTATACCAAGTGTTTCTTAAAATACCTGAAACCACTCTATCAATTGTTCTTTTTGTTGACCAGTTACATTTTGGATCATGTCTAAAAACTGTCAACATATAAAGAAAATCTGGAATGAAGAATTTATGTAGAACAATAGAAGTATCACTGACAGATGTAAACATCATCTTTGAAATTGTATCTGTCTCAAAAAGAGTCTTAAAGTATTTGCGCATAATTATGCCATCAATACCACTGATGTGAACTTGGTTACCTCTTTCTTTTACAGAGATAAGCCCAAAGAATTTATTAGTGCGGTCTAAAAATTTCATGACTCTTTATCCTGTCATGGTGTCATCATAGAATTCGCAGGGTTAATCATAATTATCATTCTTTTATAATCAATGATAGGAGTAGGTATTTTTACAAAAGGATTAATAGATGAGTAGTGTTACTATTTTGCGGTCGCAGGAAGATAAGTCTATTAACTTCATTAGTCCTACTCCAGATAATGGTGCTATAGAAGCGCGCTTTGTACAAAGAACAGAAGATACAATCATCATTTATTTATCTTCGGCAACTGGGTGTAATAAAGCCTGTCGTTTTTGTCATCTAACGCAGATGAAACAAACAATGATGACAGATGTCACAATTGCTGGATATCTTAAACAAGCCAACGATGTGATGACTCTTTTAATCAAAGAAGAAAAACTTAGTGGTGTTAGAACAGTTCATTTTAACTTTATGGCGCGCGGCGATGCTCTTGCAAATCTTCACTTTATTAATTATCGTGATATTGTGATTAATGAATTAGCTCGTCTTGCTGAATCTAATGGTTTAATTCCTAAGTTTAAAATATCCACTATTTTTCCATCCGATGGATTATTTGGTAATGGTAAGCGTAACTTAAAACTTTGGGTTCAAAATACCTTAGAGATGCATCCAGGAGTTGAGTTCTATTATTCTCTTTACTCTTTAGAACCCGCTTTTAGAAAAAGATGGATTCCTAAATCAATAGATCCAGAATTGATTGGGGAAGTGTTTTATGGTACCACAAAGAAGATGAGAATTCACCATGCTTTAATTGAAGGTGAAAATACATCAGATGAGACTATTAAAAATATAAAAGCCTGGTTAAAAAGACACAAAATTATTACTGAAATGAACATTGTAAGATATAATCCTTTTGATACATCTAGCGGTACAGAACCAGCTGGTGAACACCTTATGAAATATGTTAATAAAATGGGAGAAAGTCCTTTTATTGCTGGTGTACATATTGTCACTAAAGTAGGTTTTGATGTTGCCGCGTCATGCGGAATGTTTATTGAACCCACTTCTCTTGATTAATAAAAATAGATAAGAGAGGGTGTCACACCCTCTCTTATCTATAACACAAGTTGATGCTATGGTTAATACCCTTATCAATCAAGTTATAAGGAAATTGTCATGTTTCAACCAGATAAGTTTTTTGCAGAAGTCAGGAAAGATTACGGAAAGCTAAAACCTACTCAGGTCGCCGGATTTACTGCTATTCTAGAAGCGTTAAAAGGCGCTCCTATTGCTGATGCTAGTTACGGATTGGCGACAGCTTATCATGAAACAGCTGCTACCATGCAACCTGTGCGTGAAGCATTCTACATGTCTGAAAATTGGCGTAAAAGAAATCTTCGTTATTATCCTTGGGACGGAAGAGGATATGTTCAATTGACTTGGTTGTATAACTACAAATTAGCAGACGAAGAGTGTGCTAAGGCTGGTCTAATTAAGGTTGGTGATTTGTTAAAAGATCCAAGTTTGGCGATGCGTCCTGATATGGCTGCATTTATTTTGCGTAAAGGTATGGATGACGGTTGGTTTACGAAAAAGAAATTTTCAGATTATTTACCTCGCTCTGGTCCTGCGTCATTTGTTCAGTTTAAGAAAGCTAGACGTATCATCAATGGTACGGATAAAGATGAACTGGTCGCTAATTATGCCGGGAACTTTCAAGATGCATTAACTCTTGGTTCTTGGTAATTTGTACACTGTAAGATCTATGTAAATGGAGAGGGTATAGCCCTCTCCATTTACTTTTACCTCCTCAGTATTTTTTACAGGATATGTGTAATGATTAAAGTGTTTTATATAGAACCTACTGGAAAGTCGTTACTATATTTAAGACGATACACTGAAGGTAATTGCCCTTCAAGTCCAGGTAAATATAGTTTTCATGATGCAAGAGTTTGTATTGGTGAAGGTGATAAAGATACAGTATCGGGTGATCTTTATCCTCATGATGACGCTCGCTGGCCGTCAACATGTGTTTGTGGATATGCATTTACTGATACAGATAATTGGCAATTATTTGCGCCAAGAGGATATCGTATAGTTGATACAGGGGAATTAACTACAACTCAAACCGCAGATGTTGGTGCCTGTTGGAATGCTTCTTGGTATGTAACTAGAGAAGTAGACGGTTTTCATGTTGGTGAAGATGGGCGTTGTTTAGTTGTAAAGACACCTGGTGGTGATTGGGTAATTGATTCTAGAGCAGGTAACTGTACTTTACCAGAAGACAACACTCACAGATGTTGGGTGCGACATGGACGGCCAGAAGACGGAACTTTGCATGTCGATAAAAATGGGTATACTTGTGCTGCTGGGGCTGGATCGATTATTGCAGGTAACTATCATGGATTTTTACATAATGGTTTTTTAACAAATTGTTAAAAAGGAAAAGTGATGATTAAATTATCCGCAACTATAGTTTCTGTTGGTAGTGGGCTAATAATGTTTTGGTGCCCAGGTTGTAACGGTAATCATGTTGTACAAGTAGAACATAATGCAGGTTGGACTTGGGATGGTAATGTAGATGCTCCCACTATCAATCCTTCTGTGCTAACAACCAGTGGTCATTACTCTCAGGGAAGTAATGGATGTTGGTGTGAGTATTACAAGAATAATCCATCAGAAGACGGAGATGAATTTAAATGTGTAAGATGTCATTCTTTTATTAAAAAGGGAATGATTGAATTTTTAAATGATTCTAGTCATCATTTAGCAGGACAGACAGTTCCGCTCCCGGTTTATCCAAAAGAGTTAATCTCTGTGGAAACAAATATAATTGAATAAAGATAACTAAAACACGATGATTCACGTGATAGCTATATAGTCTTCAAAAACAAATTTTAATATCATTGTATGACCTTTCCTTAAAAAGGGTTATCTTAAAATGACATGAAGTTGTTCATTTTTTCACAAGAAACTATTTTACAACCATGTTAGAGATTTTGTGATGAGATATTAACGTATCTCTTTTCACCCGATGGTTTATAAAAAAAGAGTAAAGTCAGCAGGACTGCTTACTTGATTTAACCATTTATAAATACAATAGCTCGTTTTAAACAAATTTAACTGTGGTAGTCTAAAACCCCTTTTAGATTTAGAAAGGAGTAGTATGTTTATGTTAGACTATTTCAACACATACCTCGTTCTTTCTCCGCAGTTAAGTTTGCATAATTACTTTCAAACAACTGCGATAGTTCACTTTAGAGTAATGTGTTTGATAAGTTTGTTTACGATATTGTTTTTGAAGTTTGCTGCATTTTGGAAAGTATTGACTATACCTACAATTGCAGATGAATATGATGTGTCGTCAGCCTTAGATTTTGCTACAGTCTCTCTTTTTGTTTGTTTTATTTTGAGAAAACAAATGATGGATGATTCATTAGTAGTCTACTTAGACCTTTATGTCTTATGTATCTTGGTTAACATTGCTAAAATTAGACATGTAATCTATCATAAGAGTCTCCAAAAGGAGCTACTATGAATTTTCTTAATTTTTTACTTGGTGAGAATTCCGATCCTTTCAATTTAGGCCTACTTAGCAAAGTAGGCTTTTTTGCTCTTATTGGAATGATTTTCCGAGTGGTGTGGAATACTCGTATTCCTTCTCGTAAACTCAAGATTGAATCCGATCAAAAATTGATTAGTAATCTTCTTGGAAGAGTAGAAAAATTAGAAAACGATAATGAAAATCTTCGCAAGGATTATGATAAAAAGATTGATATTATTAAAACAGATTTTGAATCTCGAGAACATCTTAATGAATCTCGAGAAGCTCTTCTTAGGCAGGAACTTCAAAATATTTGTACCTGTTTTAACGCGCTGTTAATGTTTTTAAAACGCCTCCCCAATCCCCCCGACGCTTTAACCGAAATTATCTTAGATGTTGAAATAATGAGATCTGAGCAAATTAAAAGCGAAGATTTAGAAAGAGCAGCATTATTTTCAGCAAAAATTGTACCTGATAAACCTACCCCTGCTCATGACTAATTATTTGGTAAAATAGGATAAGGAGAGGATAATACCTCTCCTTATCTTAACATATATGTCTTATGTATCTAAAAAGGCTTTTAAGCGCGTTAGAGAGGGTGTCTAACATTAAAGGATTGATAGTCTATCTAATCTATAAACATACCTTAGAGAGCTTTTAAATAGATATTGAATAAATTATCAAATTTAATAATAAACAGAGAATATTATTAATCAATGTATCTTTATTTTTTCTTGATAAATCTCTTTACTAGAATATGAACCACCAGGATGGGCATGGGGGTTTGGGGGCTCTTCAGCCTGTGATACAAAGTATATAAGAGAGATATAAAAGATAAGGTCTTTAAAGACCTTATCTACTTAACTCTATAAAAAAATCAAAAAATCGTTTTTTTTTCAAAAATTTTTTACAAAAAATAAAAGATATAAAGGAGAGGGCAGCGTGCCCTCTCCTTTATGACATCTTTAAACTTCTCTCACAGTATTCTTTGAAGATTTTTTATTTAGAATTTCTTTAATCTTTTTCAAAATTAAATCGTCTTCGTTTTGTTCTTTTGTCGTAAATTTAGTATTTATGTTTTCTGCGATTTCTTTAATAGAAAAATATTCTAAATTGGATCCGTGGTTATATTTAGAATAAAATTCGTCTATTTTCTTTTGTGTGGGGTTAGTAGCTAAGAAGCCTAGTAATAGGTTACTAGAAACAGTTATATCAAATGTGTTATTTGCTAGCCACCAACTTTTATCAGGTACAAAAATATTCTGTTGTCTTAAAGTATAATTGTCCCCATCTTCTACAACTATAACATTCCATAAGTTTCCTTTAGAATCTATTCTAAAATAAAAATGATTTTCCTTAGCCTTAACGAATGCTGGTGGGTAAACTAAGGATGTGTCTTCTAAGAAAGAACTTAGAGATCTCCCTGTTGCATTTAAAGGGACAATAAATCCAAATTGAGAATAACAAAAATCATAGGTAGGTTTTGTGTATCTGACTTCTTCTCCAAATACCAAAGATTGATTGGATATTTTAGGAAGAGCTAATAGATCACCTTTTCCAAAAGGAATGATGGGCATTTGTCACATCCAATCATTTAAAGAAGCAATTTCTATAATGGTGTGTTTTTCTGAAGTTAGAGGATCAAGATTGTGAAGAGTTTCCCATATATCAGTGATCTTCATTCCTCCTACTAAAAGACCCACTCCGATTAATCCTCCTGTTCCTGTACCGATAAAGTCGTTACAGACTCGAGCATCGACTAGGTTAGTGTCTTTATCGACATATAAAACGAAACGATGCTTTTTTGTGACGATAAATGTTTTAGAGCCTTTGTCGAATACTTTTAGAAAAAGATCTACTGTATCTGTAGTCTTTAAAGGAAAAACACAACTCCCTGTTACTTGAGAAGCGTTGATTAATCTAGTAAGAATATCTTCCATTGCACTAAATACTTCTGGAGTATTTATTTGATTATAGTCGTAATTACCTACAGTCAATATTGCAAATTTGCGATGTTTAGGAATAAATATTTTTGTAGGCTTAGTGACAGTTTTTGCAACGACAGGGTGTGTTTGAAAAACCACTGTATGATCGCAGGCTAAATGGGTAGGCGTTATTAATACAGTTGACATAAATAACATACCTTTAATAGAGAGAGGGCTTTTAAGCCCTCTCTCTATGTTAAACCTCTATATGTTAAGACAGCTCAGTAGTCGGTCTAAAACCAACCTCTGGAGAACTTCCTTTGGTACCTGACGGACTACTTGCTTTAGTTCCTGTATATGAGAACCTATAGGTGTCCTTAGAAATATAACTAAGGGTAACCTCTTTACCTTCTTTTAGTCCGTGGTTTTGACTAACCCCTCCAATAACAACAGTAGTGTCTGGATAAGCGTCCAATACAACAGACAAAGATGTATCATTCTCGACTACTGAAAGAACCGATGTAGTCACTGTCTTCTTGAATTTGAGATCAGGATTTGTGATTGTAAAATCAGTCATGATGTTTTACCTTTCTTATTAAAAAGACAAGAGTCCAAGTCTTATCATATTAGTAATATAGGGATAGACCTTAATTGATTTAAGGATAGTTAGAGAGAGGGTTAACCCTCTCTCTAACTAAATATTACTTACATCAAGTATGTTCAACTGATCTTCGCGGATCTGCTCGTTCAGGTATTTTTTCACCAACGGGAAGATCAAGTCCGCCGTTAGCGTTTTCATTACGCTCGATATGAACACGTTCGTGATCTAGGCTTTGTGATTCAGAAGTATCACTTGATTGATTATTTCCAGCGTTATCTTGAAGTACTTTTAACTCAATTCTAATGTAAGGCTCATCACAAAGAGATTGTACATTGTGACTAGAGTCGTCGCTACTAAGAAGATATCCTTGTAGAATCATTTTTGGATTCAACGAAGAATTGAGTTTGCTGCTTTCTTGAGAAGCATAATAAATCTTAACTTGATCTTTTAAGTAGCTAATTCCTACCGCTACCACAGGAAGATAGATTACACTATCTTCACGGCGTTCAATTTCGTGCAAGGGTACAATCGATATATCCACAGCACGATTATCACTATTAATGAACGCAGGTGATACATCTGATGTAGTGAGTTCAAGCTTCCAATGAGATCGTTTGTTAGAAGAGAATTGATCAATAGAGATTACATAGTTATCATGAAGATCACCTAAGTTCTGCAAAGTAATCATGTCAGATTCTCCTTGGGTAAACTGAACATACAGGTTCAGCAAATAATAAGCAAGTGAAATCTTTTAATTATAATTAATAGTCATCCAATATTGTGATCTTCCTTCTTTATAAAGAAAGAACAACAATGACAATAGAGTGCCATGGTTTAGACACTGTAGAAAATGTATTCTTTTACGAACAAGATTATTATTGTTTATCTAATTTCAGTAGTTTTACTTTAATGTGGAAAGGTATCAGATTTGATACTCTTGAACATGCTTATCATTGGGAAAAATTTGTTTGCCCCGATAGAGATAAGTTTCCTAAAATGTTACCTGATATAGAGCTAAAGACTATTCAAGACGAAATTCGATTTGCAAAATCTGCTCATGAAGCCTATCAAATGGCTCAAGCATATAAGTATGCAAGACGCCCTGATTGGGATGAGAAAGATGAAAATGGCACTATTGTAAAAATAGCCATTATGCTTAATCTATTAATAGAAAAAGTAAAACAACACGATTACGTAAAACGTAAGTTGTTAGATACAGGTACTCGCGTCTTAATCGAAAACTCTTGGAGGGACGATTTCTGGGGTTGGGGTCCTAATAAGGATGGCCACAACTGGTTGGGAGGTTGTTGGATGCTTATCAGAACACTTTTACAAAACGGTACTATTGTAATTTAATTACTATCTTGTGACACTTGATCTTTTTACTAAGAGGATGTATTTATGGCTCATTACGAAGGTTGCGTAGAATGGGAAACGTCTAATCCTGAGACAACACCTCCCCAAAAACCAAAGATAAAATACAACAGAAAATCTCAAGTAGCAGCAGAGATTCATTTTAACAATCGTATTCAAAAGAAGTCTGAAGCTGCAGCCTTATTAGAACGGCTTAAACTTGAAAATCAACAACTACGTAAACCTTGTGTAAAATGTAATAATTTAGTAAGACCAGAACTACTGAAACAACATAATGAAGCGTATCATTCTTAAAATAAGAATGATGTTTTTACACATATTGATGTGGGGGATTTAGTTCATGGTTTATGTGTCGGATAATAAAGTTAGAGCTTTAGCTAAAATGGTTCACGAAGCCAATAAAGCTTTTTGTGAATCAATCGGTGATAATAGTCAGCTTCCTTGGAGTGAAGCGCCTGAATATAATCACACATCTACTTGCGCTGGGGTGAGAGCAATTTGTGATAATCCTGACATGCCTCCTGATGAACTTCATAATGTTTGGATGGAATCTAAAAAGGCTGATGGTTGGGTTTACGGTAAAGTAAAAGACAGGGAAAAGAAAACGCATCCAAGTATAGTTCCTTATGCAGAACTTAGTGCTTCAGAAAAGTACAAGGATAGTCTTGTTAAAGCTATCGTTGTTAGCTATCTGGATTTTCTTACTCAATGATAGATCTTTATTATTAAGAGTAGGGGCAAACGCCCCTACTCTTAATAATCTATTTATTTTATTCTGGTGTGTTTTAGCATATCTTGAGTTACTTCTTTTACAGGAATAATTGTTATTCCTCTACGACGATATCTTTCTAGACGATGAATCCCATCTACAACAGTCCACTTTCCCATCCATCTAGCAACCAAAAGAGGATATCTTAATTTGGCGGCTAATACACGATCTTCTTGAGGTTTGTCATATTGAAGAACCCACAACAAGGATTCGATAGGAAGAAGAAAAGTCTTTTTAGATCGAGTTAAAATTCTTACTTTTGTAAGATCATAATGTTTACTATCGTGGGTGAACGTATCTGAAGGCGGATGCATAAGTGTGATCCTTATCAATCACACAATAGTAAATAAAAAATAAACAGGAATAGATGGAGAGCATTTGCTCTCCATCTATCTTGATTTTATCTAATAACAACGCTTTGTGTTGAGTACCAATGACTCAATGGTATCTTCATTAAATACAGGAACTTTAATTTACATTGAAGGATCAGAAGAGTTTACATCTAAAGAAGTAGTTATTTCTGATTTTGGCGGAGATGAAATAACTTGATTGGCCCATTCCATAACTTCAGGAGTGATTTCTCCATCATTCAACCCAATAGCAGTTCTATAAAAAATAAGTCCCGAAATACTTTCTGGATAACGACTCAAAGCTTCTTGATAAGCTGCTGTGCTATACTCAACATTTATTTTTGTTTGAAATAAATGAGAAGAGAGAGCTTTTCTTATCATTTTAAGAACTACATCACCTGGAAAAGTGCTATCTTTTAATTTTAGATTACCTTCAATTAACTGAGCAGCCTGAGCCTCATTAATTTCTGATAAAAAAATCTCTATTTCTGGACTGAGTTCTCGAAGCTCTTTTAAAAGATCCCCTTCTTCTTTACATTCTTTACATTCAGGAACTAGATTATTATGCCAACATACTTCTGCATTTACCATGATCATTTCCTTTTATAATTTGTTTTAAAGGAAACTAAAATTGTCAACTTATTTTTGTTCTTGCAATATCATTAAAAACTGATGTGCTACCATAACCTGCATTAGCAAGAGAAGTCGCAATATCATCACGAAGTGTGTCTATGCGATCGTGGCTTTCTGGAGATGTATCAGCGTAAAGTCGATTTATTGCTAAGGCAATCTCTTTAACAAAATCATGAGCCACGAGTATATCCTTTTGTTCTACAAGCTCTTGATTATCTTTGAAATCAGATTTCATTTCAAAGAAGGTAGTACCATTTGCTGCGCGTTGACGATCAATGCTTTCAACAGCAGCTTGTGCTACTGCTGCAGTTTTTATCATAGCGTTTCTAAAACCATCAACAGTATCACTGGGAAAGGGACTAATTTGACCTACCATCCAAGAAGAAGATACTTTAGCTATTATAGCCATCCACACAAAAGGATCATTCTTGGTATCATCAGCCTCTTGTCCCCAACGTTTATCTTGTCCTATTCGTTCATTAGAAATTTCTTCTACAATAATAGCCATTTTATTTTCCTTTAATACGATCTCTATAAACAGAGTTGCAAATAAAAATAGATGCCCCACCAAGAATAAAAACATACAAAGAGTTAGGTAAACTTGAATCTTCTTGTAGAATAATAATAAAATAATGAATCATTGTAGTACAGAACATCAAGATGAGACACCATCCAATAGCTTTATTTAAATTCATATTCTTTCTCCAAACTTAATCAATGTGTAGGAATATAAGCAACACCTTCTGTGTTAGCATTATTAGCTAGCTTACCAACAAACTTATCTTTTCGATTATCAACGCTAAAGAAACCCCACACAATCTTTTGTTTATAAAGATTTTCAACTTCAACAGCACTTATATCTTGATCTCGTATTGTGGCAATACCTCTACTCAACACTGTGGTGGAGCTATGAAGACTTGCTATGAATTGTTCTAAACCATCGGATATAAATGGAGACATAGATAACTCCTTTTATTCTTCTTTATTAGGAATTGAGAATTTTACATCAACTTTAATATTTTGAGATACTCCAATACTTGTATATAGTGACGGAAAAACTTTATCATTATCTTTTAGATCATTAAGTCTATCGTGCCAAGCATCTCTTAGTTCTTTAGTAGGGAAAGTATTATCATACCATCCTTTTGGAGCATCATTGGGTAAGTCAAATGGAATTGACTTAGGATATTTACCATCTTTGTCTGGAACCATGACAAATACCTTTTAACTATAACCTGTTAATCTTTCTTTACAAATACGATAAACTTCTTCCGCTTGACAGACATGACCTCTTTGCCCAAATATATCTGAAAAACCGTTAAACTGACTGAGTTCAATTAAGAACTCAGGATTTTCATCAAAGTACTCCCGCCACAATAAAGTGTAAAATGATTGACAGTCGTCTGTATTGATAGGTCGTTTACCTTTTGCTTCTTTAATAGAAAGACCAGATATGCCACCTTCAAACATCTTACGAGATTGATAGAGTTCTTCTATGGTTTTATTACCACGTCGTTTAATTCTAGCATAGAAGGCACTAAAGCGTTTATCTCCTTTTGATGAGCATTCTAAGATTGGGTCTGTTCCAAAGCTGAGCATGTATCTATTCCTTTCTTTTTAGATAGAAATGTTAGAATATCATTTATCAACTCAGTTACGCAATCTTTTAAAGAATCAACAATTTCTACATCACCCCCATGTAAATCTATAGAAATATCAAACTCAGTATTATCATCTCGTTTTCCTCTTAAAGAACAATCGACTGATAAATCACAAGATCCTAAATACAGTTGTTCTAGAATATGGCCTTTCTTTTCAAAAACTTCTAATTTTTGAAGAAAAGCTGAATAGGCTTCTTTTAAATGTGATAAACTCTCAGTAGACTGACTTCGATACCAAGTTTTGTTTAATTGAATACTTTGTACTGATTTATCAAGAGTATTTGTATATTCTAAAACGCTATCTTTTATATATCGAATGATGTCATCTATCCACACTAAAAATTTATCTTCTGATGACATATCTTTTAAGTGATACAAAGGAGTGATGAATCCTCGATCTCCTTTTGATGTATTAGCAAATAAGACTTCTCTTGGATCAGGACAATTTTGTCCAGGACCTGTAGAAAAAGTAACGCTTCTATGTGTCTGAGATAAACTCCACCACCAACCAGGAAGAGATGTTTCTATTTTACTAATTGCTTGAGTAAATATTGTCGGACTCAGAAAGCGAATTCCTGTAGATGAAATAATTGGATTTTCCATAAGGCTATCCTTAAATAAGATTAGGATCTTCGAAAGTTGGACCTAATACACAGTGATATTTAACACATGAGGCTTTACTCCATGTGTCAGCTGTTCCACCATCTTTAAGACCAGCTTCAACCGCAGTTGTAGAACCACTAAATTTCCGAATCGTCCAAGAAGGTTGTTGTATATCAACCGCGCCAAATGTGAAGGCTAGTAAGACTCCATTAGGAGATACAGATTTAGCAACATCAGAATTTCTAGCATGAAAAGATCCATTACCTGGAATGAGAATAGATCCGTTATATTTTAATTCTAAAAGTTCTTTTATACTGTCTATACCTACACAATTGGAAAACAACCTGTGATAATAATTAGCAGTATTAGCGGTCTTTTTTGAAAATTCATTTTCACCTACATATCCTTCACTCGTCAAAGAAGAAGGTATATATAGAGTTGTGTTTTCATAAGGGACAACACCGCGCTTAGTTAAAGTTACAACAAGGTGATCTGCCCAAGCAGCGCCGCCTGAGATTAATCTAAGATCGGGTAAATCAAATTGTAGATGTTCAATTAGTTTAACGCATGCTGATACCATTCGGTTATAGTGAAAATGAGTCAATCGTGATTGATCTTCTTTTCTTCCAGCAGTTCCAATAATGGCTAATGAAGAATGCATAGACCTATCCTTCAAAAAAATATTATTACTCAAAAATAGATGGTTTATAAAGAGAGGGTGTACACCCTCTCTTTATATTACATACTTAACATTTTTTCCATAAGTTTAGAAATAAAACTAGAAGGCTTTTTTACTACAGGATTACTAAATCTTTTAATTAATTCATCAAGATAAAAATCTACTGTAAATAACCGCAACATACAAACAGGATTTATTTCTGTAGTTTTTTCATCAAAAGCTAAATCTTGCTCTAACAAATCAAAATAGTGTTGATAAGAGAATAGTGAAAGAGCACTTAGTTTAATATCTTTTATAATAATCCTTAGATAATCAAGCTTGGTAATAATATTTTTTACAAATTCTTTATCATCGCGATTTATTTTGTTATTATTTTTGACTTGATGATTCAAATCTTCTGAAACTTTAGAAAGAAATTCGTAAAATTGTTTAAATTGGCCTTCAGAGATAGCCAGAATTTCACTAGTCATTGTAAGACACAACTCATTTAAAGATGGATTTTCCATATAGATTCCTTATCATGAGAAAGATGAGTATTTGTCTTAACATCTTTCATTAAAGTAATATATGGATAAAGATATCATGAATCTGTCTCCTTGTGCTTTAATAAACATTCACATAAAGCAATTGCTTCTTCTTCACTATTCACTAAAGCTAGATGTCCATTATGGTGAATGTAGTTAACCCCTTTAACGCCAAGGCGTTGTTCAATTGTATTTGCTCTACATCCTAGTACTTCTTGTGGAAAAGATGTTCTAAAACTTTTAGTATTTACATCGATAATAGGTCTAACTACAAAGTGGAGTTCCGACCCTTTGTATACATCACTAGGACATATAGAAAAATGAGAAGGTGTTGCATAGAGTACTTTATAATTGTGAAAAGGAAGTTGTGAGACAATTACTTTACCGTCAAGTAAAACTTTCTTCTCACTATTCATACATTGTGTTTTAGCAATGACGTGATCAGCTGAGTGAAAACATGATCTTTTAAAGATGTGTGATACCATTGAGACAGTTTCTATAAATAGATCATTATACCGTTGATCAGACCTTTCAGGATGAATAGGTCGCATGGATCTTACAATCTCAGATATAGCAGTAGGACCTTGAGCTAAACCGTTATCAGCTCTATCGATAGGGTGAATCCAGTGTATTCTAATATGTCGTTCAACATTGGTAATTAAATCAAAAACATTTCCTTCAAACATAAAGTCTTTAGGAATACCAATAGTCTCTAAATAGATTTTAGCATAATGTCTCCAGATTAAACCCGCACTGGAAAACATATGCCCAAATTTATCTTTTGGGGGATTATGCATGTGATGATCATATCGCTTTATTCGATGATCGTAAACATCACCCACATCAATTAAAATATCCATTAAATTTAAAATATCAATATCTCTTGATCTTACGACTTGATGATTTGGATAAATAGTCGTCAAAATAGCAACTGCTAAAACATCGTCAGCATGAAAAGATCCATCGTGTGTACCAATACGCATAAAAGAAGATGTGGTCATGCCAGGCTCCGAAGAAACAATTACTCAATATTAACAATCACATTATTGGATATATTGAGTAAGTTTTTTTATATAGTAATTTATTTGATGTTATGATTCATCGAACATACTTTGGAGAATTTATCATGGATTTTATTTCACATTTATCCCCTATTTTAATTACTGTAGCAATTATTGCTGTCTTATATTTCTTCTTTGTTGGTAAACCCTACATTCATTATACCGCACTATTGACTGCCGCTGGAACGGAAGAAGGTGAAGTTAATCTTGCTAAGTATTTAGCTGTCCATGCGGGCGGAAAGAAAACTGACACTAAAGATTTGTGGGAAGCTTTTATTCCTGCAGCCAAAGCGCTTCATAAAGCGCATTTAGTTAAATCTTCTAATGGTTTATAAAACTTAGATATTTTAACATATAGTAAATCTAGAGGAGGCCAGTCGGCCTCCTCTAGTGCTATGACTATTAACTCGTTTGAAGAATTTTAGACAAGACAATTCCTTCTTGATCCATATATTTTCCACCTCGTTCATTATAAGGCGTGCGACATTGTCTAGCTGAACGTAGAAATATAAATTGACAAATACCTTCATTACCATAAACTTTAGCTGGTAAGTCCGTAGTATTAGAAATTTCAATAGTGACTTGACCACGCCACCCTGGTTCAAGGGGGGTAACATTAACAATAAGACCTACTCTAGCATAAGTACTTTTACCTATACAAATAGAAAGAACATCAGGAGGTAGATTAAACACTTCATTGGTGTGACCAAGTAAAAACCCATGGGGTGGAATAATGCAATAGTCTCCTTTATGATCTTCAAAACAATCGTCGCTATTAATTTTAGGATCAATCATTGTTGCTTTAGAGGTAGTTAAAAGTTTATAAGTGGGTGCTAAAGTTGCGTCATAACCATATGACGATAGTCCATGAGAAATCTTACCTTCTTCTGAAAGCTTTTCTGAAAAAGGAGTAATCATTGGATAAGGTAGATCTTTACATAAAAATTCAATGTCGATATCAGACAAAAGACCTGGTAGATTATACTCAGCAAACATAAATGTACCTTTTTAGTTAAAGAAAGATCATAACTTAGTTAAATGATTGGCGATAATATTGACCCTCAGGGATTTACCTCTGTTTTTAACAAAAGGAAAATTTACTTATGCCAACAGATGGTAGTACGCTTACAGTAGAAGGTTTCGTAACTGATTTAGCGTTTATGGATCAAAGTCAAAGTATCAATGGTGTTTTAGTCGACGAAAATCAAAAAGTTGCCGGACTTACTCCTAGAGTACTTTCTTATTTTTCCACTCCTTCTTCTTTTAAAGATCCTCGCTTGTCTTCGGTACGTAATGTTAATTGGGCAGCAGAAACCACTCCTGAAATTTTATTTGACGAAACTGTATTTGAAAGTTTTGTAGATATTGTTAATACATTAGGAAGTAGTGTTTCAGTAGGTTTCTTTAAGATAGTAGATAAGCTTCTTTTTAAATATGCTACTCCTGTTAACAAACCAGCCATTGAAGCTTTTTTGTTAGCCGATGAAGATATTGCAGCTATTTACACACCAGATTCATTTAACATATCAGCAACAGTTGTTTCTGATGTTGTTCATCTGGCAAACAATACAGCCACTCAAAACGTGACTGTACCATCTTTTGTTACTTTTGAAGTTGCTCTTCCTACTGGGGGAACTACTACAAGCTTTTCTATAAAACTTTACGCTTCAGTAGATTCCTTCTTGGTGGGATATAATTTTTCAACCATTGTTAGAATCGTACCCCCTCTTCCTTATGATAAATTGTTTAACGCTTCTTTGGTTACTACAACAGATAATATTTTTACGACTGCCTCTACTACAGCATCATTGTCTTATTCCAACACCCAAGCGTTGTTAGGGACGATTTCTGTATCAGGGATTGTCGAATATAGTGTTGCAATAACAGATGGCGTGCGTGGTGTTTCAGTTCCTTTTAATTTGATTTATAAAGGGCGCGCTCCAACTACCTTTGAAATTAGAAACGCTATTAGAGAAGCAATTCTAAATAGCGGATTTGGAACAGAGTTAGGATGGAAAGAACGAATTCCAGGAGTGTTTGTATCTGGAAGATTTTATATTGTTCCTATCTGGGATGCGACTTTTACAAAACCAGATCAGATTATCTACCCAAATATTACTAGCTATTCAAATTATGCCACAGTAACAAATAAGATCTTAGAATCTTTAGGTTATGGCGATGTTACTGACGTTATGGAATTGTTAGCAATATACTACAATCAAATCACCGCAACAGTTGTTCCAGATCTTTCTGGTATTGTCGGTGATATAGATGCAGGTACTCTAACTTCAATTATTCCTGACTATCAAAACTTTTCATCAACCGATGAACAATTTGCTTATATGAGTCCTTTTACACAACAGTTCTCTAGAGATATTAATGCTGTGTTAGCAATTGATTCAGGTGCGCAATCGTCAATAGTTTATACAACCCAAACAGAAGGGTTGCTTACTTTTTATGCGTTCACTGTTGGTAATTATGAAATCTGTGTGATTACTAAGCAGGGTTATGAAATTATCATGGAGAGTACACAATGATACCAGAGGTAGGAGCAACTTGCTCTTTTGCTTTTATAGCAAAATTTGCCCCTTTAAACGGTGTATTTCGTATTAGAGCGGAAACTACTTTTGCGGATGCGGTCGCTTCAGGTGTAGATTTCATTTCTAATCTTTACACACCAGCTGGATTACAATTATCAGATTTTAATGATGATTACAGTAGTTATGCCCAAGACCGAGTAGCTGTACTGGAATCTGTAATAGACTCATCAATAGTCTATTACGCACCAGAGTCAATTTTCTTAACTGTTCCAGATTCGACTATTAAAGAATTTCTACCATTAATTCTAGTAGTCAATTTAGGAATACATGAAAACACTCAGGTAATTTATCCTTTATTGGATCAAATTAAAGATCTCATTCAAGCGACATTAGGAACAGAAGATCCTTTACGGGTAGTGACAAATCCTCAAAATAAAGTATACTTAACAAGTAGCGAATATGATGCTTTAGTTACAGCTAGAGAAGCTAACATTCAAACATTAATTCCGTTGAGTGTACAGTTGAGACAGCTACAGACAAATAATGTTATTTTAGCAACAAAATGTAGCGGGTATGAAGCACTTATTGCCTCACTGGCAACAGCATAAATCCCCTTCTCGTAAATTTAAAGAAGGACTCGTCCTATGACAACTTATTACCTTCCTGATATTACGGGGGCTGATCCTGACTACCTACAGGTAAATCAACCCCAAGCTGTATACCGAGCCGGACAAAGATTGTTTTTTGAAAGTTCTCCTATATACGCACACACCCTTCAAATGATTCTTACTGATGGCTCAGCTGATCCTTTAGTAAAAGATGTTGATTGGTCGGTGACCGATGCTGACATTGATCAAGCTGCAATGTCTAGAGCATTTTTAGAAAATCCTGGTTTTACAAGAACATTAGTTAGTTCTGTTACGCTTATTTCAAATAAAGCGCTTAACAAACAAGTAGCTTGTACTTATCAAGAATTTTATTTAACCACGCCTGGCCGTACCTTTGATGATGGTACTCCTTTTGAAGTCACCCCTGATCTTATTAAACAGTTGATCATAGGTCAGGCTGACTTACGCCAACAGGTAGCTAGAGTATCCTCACCAGTAGCTCCTGTCAATGATACTACAGAACCTCTTCCTTTTGACATCAATGCAGAATTTCCAGGAAACGTTGTTACAGGAGAAGTGCATACTGTCAACACAGTTGCAGGCGCAAAAGTCATTCGATTGACGAAGGGTGCTTTCTTTGCAGATAGCTTAGTACTTACACGCAATGGTGTAACATTAAGTCCTGATGTTGATTATCTACCAGTCGAAGTTTCTCCGCTAACGCAAGCATCGACTAATCGAAGTGGTATATACAAATATATTCTCCTTAACGGTACCATTACAGATAGCATAACCATACGCTATCATGCTGTTGGTGGAGAGGTTCAGATTGAAGATTTGAACAACATCAGCGATCGCTTATTAGCTATTAAACAGTTCTTGGATGAAGGTCTCTTTATTACTAAAGAGACAGTTACAGAGACCCCAGCATTTAGGGCAGTTTCTGCTCGACTTAATTTATTGGAGAGTGGAATGCGTAGTATTTTGTCAGGTGCCCCTACTTATGGTGATGTAGCAACAGGGACTTCTATACGTCGCCCAGTGGCTGCCATAGACTCTAACTTTCACTGGTACACAATTGCTAGCCTTTATCAGGTTCAAGGCTCGCCAGATATCATCACTACCTCTCAATTTAGAGGTCGTGTCTTTTTCCCTACTGCAAAAGTATCTTTAGCATTTGTTGCTGATGTCAATTTAAATCAACCCAGAAATCCTATTTCATTTCGCACTGAGAGTTTAGTATTTGATCCTACTTATACTTTATTCGGAGACATCTCGGTTGCTGCTCCTATCTACCCGATGGTTCGATTGGCGTGGAGTCAAGTTTCACAATCATTCTCAGGGGCTGTGCTACAAATAGGTATTCCTTTAACAGCTCTGTCTGATCAAATGATTGTTGAAAACTTGTCAAGTCAAGAATCATGCTGGATATTGGATGAAAGTAATCGTTTCATTCTTGGTGAAGTATCAAACCCATCTGCACCAAAAGACAATAACTTTGTTCTTCCAGATGAGAGTACCACATGGTCATCTGTCAGTTCTTCATCTTTCTCAAGAATTTGTGTACCTCAATATACTCCAGGGTATTTGGTGTATTCTGGTTCAACTGTGACATTAAATCAGTTAACTACAACTTCTTCTACCAAGAATTTGTTCAACCCAGTTCTTCCTGCTTACTTCCCAATTAACAGTGTTACTAGCCTTGTTGTCACTATAGCGTCACCAGATAGTGCTTCTGTTTACGACATTGAAATACCTCTTCCTTTGATTGGAAACGGTACGAAGTCAGGGCGCGTGAGTTTTGTTAACTCATCAGCTGAATTGATGAGTATTGCAGGGGTTCTCTATCAAGACCCTTCAGGTAATGTGACTATGTCACTAAACATTGCAAGCTTAATTCCAGATGGAGTTAACCCAGGCGTTGATTTGATACGCTACGTTCGTGCGAAAGTCTAATCATGATATATGCCAATATTGATAACTTAATCGATAAGAAGATCGTTGGGTTTGAATGTGGCACGAGAGCTGGTTTTGATGAACGCCACCCTAATGATCCTTTATGGATTTTTTTAGATGCTGACATCATCAGAAGTAGGATCTCTGTAAGAAATTTTCTTTGGACACCTACTATGTATTATTTCGATAATACAGGAAATATTCGAAGACAGCTTAATGCTCCAAATCCCAACCAAGTGGGCTAATATAAACAAAAAAAGTTACATAAAGGAGAGAGGGCGCTGGCCCTCTCTCCTTTATGCTTCATGTCTAAATGTTTCAAGAACGTCGTGATTCTTGTTTGTATAATGGTAGAAAATATCTGAAAGTTCATAACTACGACGATTTACCTCTCCAACAATAGCGGTTGCTTCAGCTGGATGTAAACCAAGTTCAGTTACCAACTCCCTTGGATGAGTAAGTAAAAACGCATAACTTAACAAAGGCGTCCATACCCCACCAATATTTTGTTCATAATCCATCATTAATTTGATGTGGTCATCTGATAATGATTCAATGCCTAAACATGACATAAAGGCGTGGATAAGAAGCTGTTGATGGTGAGAATTATAATCTCTATTGTTGACAAGTTCTTCCATAGATGAATAGAAATACTCTATTCTTAAATAAGCGTTATTGTCATTAGCATCTAAAGGAAGTATGCTTTCTAATAGCTCTCTAAATAAAGGTTCTATAAGAAAATTGGCCAACGATAAATTTTTGAACAAGTTATATTTGTTAAGGATGATTTGTTCAAGAGATCCTCCTGGATGACCCCAGAATATTCCTTGAGCAATATGTTGGAAAGGCTGATAATAACTAACTGGTTGATTAATTGATATACTGACTTTTTCTTCCCCTGTTTGAGGATCGAAATAGCACATTTCTTGTTGAGTAAATTGAGTTGTAGCTAAACGTCTAATCCTAGTGGATAGAGTTAAAGCACAGTGTTTATTTGGACAATAGATCTCCATACCGTCTGACATTATTTCAATACCACAACGGCATAGAGGATCTCTATTGCCTATATCAGAATGAATACCTGTAAACTCTCCAGCCAAAGTTGGATCAAGTGGAAAGTAATCATACGCTACAGTAACAACATCAGTTGGACAAACCGATGCTAACAGTATTTTTTCATGAGGAAACATATAAGCACGAGTAAGCCTAAAACGACTCACGGCGCTTTCGTCTTCTTCAATTGCTGTAACAAAAATATGCTTTTTACCAGAGCAGTCATTTTGCTCAATAACTTCCCTGACTGTAATTTGTTTTTCTCTAGGATGAAGTAGATTAAACATCGCGTTTCTTCACATATGAAATATGATCTTTAATTGCAGTCATATCGTAAAAGTTATCGGCTGCCTTAATAAGGGTATCACTCATTCCTGTCCAATTAGGACTAGTAATCCCTAAAACAGAAACCTTACGAAAATGTCCTTCTCGTAATTTTTCAATAAGAGGCACAAAGTCACCATCACAAGTACCAATGATGACATGTGCAAAAGCCTCCGATAAAGACATTGCTGCAATAGCAATTTCAATATCCATATTACCTTTAGAAACCAAATCACCTTTGTTATTTGTATATCGTTTTAGATCTTTACTAATTACAGAATATCCGTGATTCTGCATGTAAGAGACCCATCTAGCTGATTCTACATTCTGTCTATCTACAGCAGAAAATGCACTGCAATACCGTAGATCACATCTTTGATCAAATAGAGCTCTTAGTTTTACGTAATCAAGACGAAAGTCATTATCTTGAGCGCGCCGGAAAAGATTATTGATATCTAGAAGTAAAGCTGTAGATTCGTGTCTCACTAATCCAGGAAGGGCTTCATTGATTTCGAGAGCTGTTCCGATGGGACGAACAACTTCTACTATTTTAGATAGTGAATTTTCTGGAATAGGCGTTGGAGGTTTAGTATGATTATCTGAGTTCATGAAATACTCCTATGCTTAAACTGTACAGCCCTAGGGCCATAAAGCATGGCGCGCATGTTCGCGTATTTTACATGTTGCGGAATGCAACTGAATGAAAGATATATGTATTCAGGGGTGTTCATCATTTGTGGAGGACCTCGCAAGCGTCCAATAAATTGAAGATTACGAGTTTCAGAACCTGTGTTTTCAAATGCAAAACAAGTACGTAGATTTTTAATATCTCTACCAGTACCACTACTTCCAGGAGTTGACAAAATAATATCATATCTTTCTAGAATAGTTGCAGGTAATCCTGAATAAAAAACACTGGTCTTTTTGTCTTTAAAAACACGTTTAAAGACTCCTTCAAGATAATCGCATAATTTTGTAGAAGCACATAGAAAAAGGAATTTTTCACCAGGCTCAGCAACATTGATATAATGATTTTTAATAAGAGGAATGATAGCGTCTTCGATTAGAGCATCTAATACTTTACGTCCTCGGCCTAATAAAAACTTCTCAAACATTTGCTGGCTATAGCCTTGAGGGCTCATGTAATGAAAAGGTTTTATATAAAACCCACCAGAGTTGTATTGATACGCTGTAACATTTACAAACTTTTCATATTCACCCCCACTGAACTGAATACTTTTAGGGACAAATTGATCAAAGATGTTTTTAACAAATGGATCATTAGCTAAAAATGTTGCAGTAATAGGAATGAACAAAGCAGGGTTAAGCATAATACCAATTAGAAAATTAGTATAAAAATGCTCATGATACTCATCGGTACCAACAACACCTACTCCTAATTTCTCACACATTTCTGATGGATGAGGAAGATGCTGATATGTGGGTCCGTATTCAAGGTACAACCGAATAGTTTTAGTAGAAGCTAAAATAATCTTAGGTTTTATTTGTTTATCAATTTGACCAAAAAGTTTAGTCAATGATCCAACACCTTGAATAACATAAATGTCATCTTCATCTAAAGTAGTGTAAGACCCAAGTTCTTTAACCCACTGCTCTAGGCGAGAAGTCATTGTTGTTATAGAACGTATACCCAGTTTTTGGAGTGCCCATATATACGAAACTGTATTGTGAGTAACAATATAGTCATCAGTAATATACAAGTGATCAGGATGATCAACCGCAATACACTGCGCTTCTTTTTTACCTACATACTCGATATGTTTGATACGAAGTCTTAAACAATCTGCGTACTGATAATTTTTAGGAGTGAGGTTTTTCTTACGAGGGAGACGAAAAACTGAAGAAGGATCTTTGATACGAATATTTACTTGATAAGCAAGTTGTCCAGTTTTCTTTTCTTCTTTATAAGTGTAGGAAGTATAACGACTGGTTATTTTTGCTAAACCACCTAGACTTCTTACTAAAGTCTGAACATCTTTAGCAAGTTTTTCACTTATACTACAAAAAGATAGAGTACCTTGGCTTTTACTTACTGTTCCATCAGTATCCATTAAGCCTTGAAGTAAAGATAATTTTTGAGAAGCCGATGCGTTTAAGTACATATCAGGAATAAATTTAGTGTTACTATACGTTCCAGCTAGATCTAAATCTCTTAGAATATTAAGTACTTGATTTGATTCACGGACAGTGGTGTCATTTCTAGCTTCATTAGTTCTACTTATTCTGTAATCATAGTTTTCCAGATGACGAAGATAAACATGTTTAGGAAGAAGATCGTTGAGTTGATCAATGATAAATTGATCTGAGCTAGAAAATTTAACCCAACGGTCAGATAAGCTACCGTCACCTAACAAAGCTCCTAACACATATGGGTCGAGGGGAAGATCAACATCTTCTTTAATCTCGGATTGTGGAAGAGGAACATACATACGGTTCTTGTACGTTGGATTGATTTCAAGATGAATACGGATATCTTTAAGAGATAATGTTCTCCATTTATCTTTCCATTGTACATAATGAACATTCCAGAGATGCTCATCGCAACATTCAGTAGACCGTCCATCTTCAAAAGTAATACGATAAATATCCTTCATACCTTGAGGATAAATACCTATAATAGAAGCTGTCGTACCATCTGGTATTACGACTTTAGTATCTAGAGTAACATCTCCCATCTGAATCCAACCTTTATTGGTAAGAATGAGGGAGTCAAAAGGTTGAGCTTTTCCAACACCAGTTTGCAACGCAAGACCGCGTAGAGGACCTGATGCCTCATTGGTTAAAAACTCAACAGCTTTTTCTTGCTTATCATTTTTGTATTTAACATGGGGAAGCATCAAGAAAGTAGCGAACTCTCCTTTAGAAGGAGGAAGTTCATTTACAGTAAAAGTAACCCTATTTTCAAGAAGAAATTCTTTAAACTTATCTAGATCAAAACGAGGAAAGTAACAGATCTTTTGATCACGATCAAAATAAAAGAATTCATTCACTAAAATCCAACGTTCTGTTATTTTGTCATACTGACGATGTTCAAAACGTTTTGTATATTGGGTGACGTTTAAAGAAGTTCCTACAATTTCTCCTCTTTCTAATACAGCTATCCTGAATCCCATGGTAGTAGTTGTGATAGTAACATGAGCCATGTTCCTTCAAATCCTTGTAAGTAAAGGGGAGGGATAATGTCTAAACACCACCCCTCCACTCTAATTAGTCAACCTCTTCTTGAACTTGGTCTGACCCAGGAGGCCAATTCATGTCTCTTTCGATGGTGTCTGAATATCCCATAAACTCATCGTAGATACCATGAAGTTTAGGAGTAATATATGTCACTGGTTTATTAGTGGCAATATCGATTCGCTCAAAAGCAAACAATCCACCAATAGAACGCATGGGGATAATTCTATTCAGAGCTCCAAACATTACATCGTCTGGATTGGTCATTTCAGGAACATGAAAATCTTTTCGATTAGTGATTAAACATGCTCTAGCCAGACAAGAGATGTGTGTTATGTGTGTTCCTACCCGAGGCCAAATTAACCTTGTCAATTGACGCATGAAGTCATTCATCGATCGATATCGCTCAACATCTTTAGTAACAAGACTACTAAACCGATTAACGAAGCGACGAATACTGTTATTGACAACAGTACATTGCATTATGGGTTTTGTAGGATCAATATTCCTTAAGAGTAACCAGGCAACTTGATCTTGAACAACAATGTCTTCTGGATGACTACGAATGATTGCTAGAATTTCAGGTGACAGATGAGGATATGTTTTTGACTCACCTCCCATAGGCGTCCTTGTGGTATATCTAGTGATAGTACCGTTTTCTTGAAGTAGTCCCACAGACATATATTTAATGTCGGAGAAATAAGCTGCATGAAGCTCATTTTCAGAGACAAAGTATTTTAGATCGTTGATCTTAGAAATATCTTTGAGCTGAAATCCTAGAGCTAATACATCTACCTTTTTCTGCATAGCAGGTCGCAAGAAGATGTCATTAACAATCGACATCAAAATGTCTGTCAAATCATGAGGTACTTCATATTCAGCAGCATCAGTCGAAGTAAGATGCTTTGTTGACAACACTTGCTGTGCAACAGGAGCACCTGTATTCACATTAGACAAGAAGCCTACATTGCCCATTTTAGAGAATGATCGAGTGATTGTACCACCACAGGTCTCACAATAACCATCGGTATATCTACATCCCTGCACATCTCTCATTTTTACTTCACGATTAATGACTTCGTCAAATCGATCTGTAGTTAGTTCTACTAATTCGTTATTACTATTCAAGAAGAACTTACCAATAAAGTGTTTGACAGTTTTCTTATTGGGTTCATATGTCATGAAAACAGTAGAGCCACAATCTCCTGGGTACAAATACCAGATAGCACTGTTTTGAATATGAATCTTGCGATTACCATACTGGGTACTAGCCATCTGTGTCTTTGTATAATGAGTAGCTTTTGATGCGGATCGACTTTCGATAGCAAGATCATGAATGTCTTTTAGACCAGACAGGAACGATCCCTTTACAGGCTTAAGGAAAACGTGATCATCTGTATCAGTACGTGGTCCTGCTGACAAGATGAACTGATAGAACTGACCTTTCTTCAAAGCTCCACAAACCAACGGCGCTCTAAATACGTTGACATCAAGTCGATCACTTGATAAAAGGTCTCCTACCTTTTCACATTGAGCTTTGAAGTCAGCTTCCATGCGATTGATGTTACCATCATCGACATCACCATAATCCATTGTACACACAGCTTTTGCTTCTGGTTGTAAAATGGTTGCAGCAATGGCAAATATATCCATGGTTCTGATATAAGATCCAAGATGAGTATAACACATGTTTAGCGCATCATTGGCCGTCATGATAATGTCATGACCTAGCTCTTCTCGAGTGTATCCTAGTTCTTCTAAAGTTCGACTGATTTCAGTTTCACGCTTGGCATGTTCTACGGCATCATAGATACCTTCGATCATTAAATGTCGGTCTCGACTGATTTGACGACGTCTTTTAATCAAGGGCATAGTGAGCATGATGTTTAACAGCATCCACCGCCCATTTAAAACGACATCACCTTCAATACAAGGAAGAGTAAATAGATTGTCTCTATTGTCAAAGAAAAAAGTACGCCAATCCTCAGTCAAAGCTCTTTGGGGGTCGTAAAATTCGCTCATCCTCAAGGCCTTTTCTTTTTTAGATGAATATTACTTATAGTTAAAATAAGAGGGAGGCTAATTAGCCTCCCTCTTGTATTTAAAAGCTTAACTAACTACGTCATCTTCTACTTCATCATCGGAATCCATCATGTCAATCATTTTCTGAACTTTACCACGTTTAGCAGTTGCTCTTTTTGTGACACTGCCATCATCGTCAAACATTTTGACTTGAGCATCCCCTGCTTCAACAATATCCGTCGCCCAGATTGATTCTTCCAATTCATTTGATTCATCAAGCATTACTGTTAGCCGTTTTGTGTATTCATCATTCTTGGTACTCTTAGTTTGAATACCCAGTGTTGCAGTAACGTTGTGGAACAAATTCAGAACAGCGCTAGTTCTAAGCAGTTCTCCATTGGAAATAGGAATTCGTTTAACGCGTGTTGGGTGTGGAGACAACAAAATAGTCTGGATAGTTTTTGTTACCCCTGTTGGAGAATTAGATAATAGATTTTGAAATCTTACGACTTCTCTAATATCTGTATCCATCGCCATCACACGAAGCTCATCCTCACCATATCTGTAAGGGTTTGTTGTTACTGGGAAATGTTTAGCTTCAAATGTCGATTTTGTAGGAATACCAATGTGATTAACGGCAGCTGGACCAGGAGCAAATATTTCAGGAATCTTGTGGAGATGCAGAACATATTTTGACCCAATCGCAAAGTGGGATTCTGTAACAAATTCTTTCCAGGTACCATCACCTTGTAAAGATTTATATCGAATAGGAGTAGATTTTACTCCCCACTTCTCAGCCCATTTATTGATATTAACCAACGCATTCCAGAAATCATCTTCACTAGGAGTCAAATTCTGTAGGAATGGAGGTATCCATATTCTAGGTGAATATTTGATCGCATCTTCAACTGTTTGTTTGCGGTCTTTAGAACTGACATCTGTTTCCCTGATTAATTTTTCATAATTAGGATTAACATCATGGTACCAATCCATTAAAGTTTCAAATGCTGAATCTAATCCTTTAATTTCATAGACACGTTCAGTTTCTCTCCTTACAAACTCAGAAATACGATTAATTCCTGTCTCATAAAGCTGACCTGGATTATTACGACTGACAGGAGAATTCATATCGACCCAAATATCAGCACGAATGCCGTATCCGTCAACTGGCATTGCATCGTCTGGATAGATTCGTCCTACCACACCTTTTGCACCAGCCATGTCAGTCAGCTTACTACCATTACTGACCATTCGAGGAACGGTGTATGTAACGACAGCTTGCATGAAGTCAACTAGATGACCCCCGGCACCTTCGATATCAAAGTTTTTCATTACTTTACGGAATTCATGTTCTAATGAAGGAACATGAGATCCTTGAGCAATCATTCTGTAGATAGCGGTAGTTACCAAAGTTGACATTTTTGGTGTTAGTAGATACTTACCTTTAAATTTCATGTAAGTGTTGTAAATATCTTCCCAGCATCTGGAATTATTTTGCTCATACATTCGAGCTTGTTCGTAACAGTTGTTAAGCTTAGCTCGATTAATATTAAATGTAATGTCAACAATCTTTGAACCAGGTTCAATGTAGATAATGTCATCTTGAAGAGGTAGAGGTTCACGAAGTGCTTCAGGATCACTATCTGCTACACAAGTCGTCCAATGGACGGGACGAAAAGCACAAAGTGCTCCATCGTCTCTAACATATGAGCCAATGTCAGGTAAGAATTTATCTTCATGGTGATTACCATTAAGATTCAAAGGACGGCGGTCCATGCGACAGTTGATAACAATTTGCTCAACTTGTTGAGTGGTTAGCTTTTTAGCAGCACTTTCAGAGATGATAAAAGCATCTTCAATCGTCTCTGGAAATGATCCATAAACAACATTGAGATTTGTACCCAGACAATATTGATTACCTTTTACAGCAGGAGAATGCGTAATTGGTGTACCCTTGTCCAGAATTTCTCCTGGTCTAATACGGTGACGATTTTCAATTTCTGGAATAAATCCAAAACCGTTAGCCCCCATGAAGTACCGAGTGACTTCAAAATAATCTAAATGTCTAACCCCATTTGGTTCTAAGGTTAGAGTGATAACGTAATATTGAGGGCACGCTTCTTCTTTAAGAAGAGGAGCACGATACTTTGGTATTAGAGCAATAATTTCACAATCATATTCCCGTTTTGACGGATTAAAAGTATAATCAATGAAGTTATGCTCAACGCCTGTAAAAAGTTTATTGAACTCTGGCTGATCAATGATCATTGTTTGAGGAAGATGGTGATTCAACATTGCGACGCGGGGAGCAGAATTAAATTGACTAAATCCAGACATGATGTTAGGAACACCAATAAGTCGAATGTCTGCTGTAGTATTTCCTAAATAGTTATACTCGGACATGAGGATTAGATCCTTCCTCTTTTATGTTGAAACACGAATCGTCGTTATCGTTGACGTCTTCATTAAAGTAATATAGAGATTCCGATAGGACGAATATCACAAGATCTATATGGGTAAGAACATTAATTATAACCAACATCAAAATAATTATTTTTTAACTCATTTATTAGGTATTTACACCATGAGTTTAATAACCCTACTCGCCTCAAGTCAAAATGGAAATTTTGGAGATGACCAAGGACCTTGGAGACAATTCATTCTTGACCATCTTGACTTTATAGCTAATAGATCTAGAACATATGAAATAGACAGCCCATTAATGAATCTTTATCGCTACGACTTAAAAAGATTCTTAAGAGAAAATCTTAAGATTCATGGAGATTTAGCGTGGATAGTACTACTTCTTAATAATCTGCGAAACGATTTTGAATGGAACGTTGAAGGTAGTTACATTATTCCAGACAGTAACATAATCGCTCAGCTGTATCATTCGTACATTACTATTTCAACCAATTCATTTTAATTACATATATAAAGAGGAGGGTGTGAGCCCTCCTCTTTATATATCTTTATACTTTAACTGTAGAAGAGCGTATAACAACTTGTAAATAAATAATCAACCAAATAAAAGGAGTTTCTTTATGAATTTTTTCCCAAGTATGACCTTCAGCTTTAGATGATGGATCATACGGAATAAGTTGAATTGAATTCATAATACGATTGACGGTTGTGTTTAAAAGCCGATCTGAAAATAAACTACCTAAACGAACATGTAAATCGATGATTTGATTGATTGGATAATTATCATTTCGTTGAATCGATGACATCAATTTGCTATATTGATTAATATCAATTAACGACCTGAAATTCATTGAATTGGTAATCCAAATCCAAGATCCAGTATCTTGTACAACTGTTGTTGATATTGTTGATTCTGTTTTTAATTCTATTAAATTTTCAACAGCTGCAAATTTTAAAAGATGACCTCTAATTTTTTCCTCATCTTCTCTTTCATGATCGGTTAAACAATCAAGTATAAAAGAACCACGATTGACAATTGTGTCAGAAATAAAAAAAGGATCTGAGTATAAAAAAAGAGTTTTTGTTGCCATAGTTAAATTCTTTCATTCAATGATCAGGTTTTGTAAGGAACCCCAGACAAATCTGTATCAGCATTATTTGATCCGCCTTCTATAGAAGACTCTTGTGGGCGTGATATAGTTATCGGTTCGTAGTTACTACCAGCACTAGCTTTAATGGCTGTAGCTACCCTTAAAGAGGCAGCAATTAACACTCCTGATATCTTTGTTGAAAGAGAGTTTATTCCAACAACATTAGCTGCAGTTATAATAAAATCTTTAGAGGTATTGATAGCCACATTGGCGGCATTAATAATAAAGTCTCCAACCTTTTCTAAGTTGAAAACAATGATAGGACTGTTTATAACAACTCTTTCACCAGCATCAATTTCAAGTTTACCTGGAACTTTGATAAAAATATTATCTCCTTCCATTTTAATTGTGGTGCCTGAAATAAGGTTAACGTGAAAAGCTGGAACCCCAGATACAGCACCTGTGTCTAAAAATACTCTATTCCCTGGATCTTCACTATCATCAGATATGTGAAAAGTGCCTGCTTTAAGATCAGCTTCCATTGAAAAAGATATAGCTTCTTTATTAGCTTTAGATGTCTTAATACCAACTCTTTGATTCTCAGAATCTAAATACGCCGAATAAGTATTAGTGTCATCTTTTGCACCACCAGGTTTTGTAGGATCAATTGCTGCAACTTCCATATAGACACGGTCAGTAGTTCTAAACTCTCGACCTCGGCCAGTGGTTCGCCAGTAAAATTTATCTTGATTACCAACTCTATAAACTTCAACTGGTTCACCTTTGCGAACCCTTGGAGGATAACGTGTGTTACTATCTCCTTGCCAAGTTGCCACTAAGTGATTGGAAGTTGTTATAGGAGTTGCGATGAGATTACCATCTCTGTCTTGAAGATTGATCGATCCTTCGGTAATACCAGCCCCAACTGTACCAAAGGATGCATTGGGAAGTAATTCTGGACAGATAATCTTAAGAATAATTGAATCAGCTGTTAAATCTTCAGCAGCCACTCCACTAAATGTTGAATAAGGAGTGGTTCTAATTACTTTTTTAACTTGACTGTCCATGCTAAAATAACCTATATAAAACGTAAGGAGTCAATAGAATTTCGACCATAGATCATTTTAGTTATTGTTCTTTTGATAAAAAATAAAAGAGTGGAAGGATTAGTCCCACTCTTTTAATAGGATCCTACAGATAGAGTTGTCAATAACAAAGCAGGAAGCGATGTATAAAAACAAACATATCTATCTGAAATTAAATCATGAAAAGTAATAGCAACTTCATCATGAATATTCTTACTAATGGTAATTGAAGAATCGTCAAACTTATTACACATGTAAGAATTATAATCTATCTCGAATAAACGACAATAGATCGTTACACATTCATCAAAGATATTGGACAATTCTTGTTTAAGTTGTTGACTATTTACATCTATCCCTCTCAAGAAAGGTTGATAAACATCATCAAATTCTCTAATTAACCATAGATCTTTTAATCCATCTACTACATGAGAGATAAGCGAAGTTATTGTAAATTTAGTACTTACAACTTTAGCAATAGCAAGCGCCACAGAATCAAATTCTGGATGATTGATGTGACAATAAAATCCAAATACTTTAGAACTGTAATAATTCGTCTCGTAAATAAACCATTTATCTGGAACTACTCTAATCGGTGAGTGATTAGACCTTATTTCATGAAAAGGAGATTTATGAAATTGCCCATTCAACAAAGCTTCAAATATTGAAGGTTCGTGATTATAAAGAGGTTTATATTCTAAATTGAGATGACTGGCAGAAAGACCTTTCTTACGAGTTTCTAAAATAAGACTTATATATTGCTGTAATTCATTTACGCCAAGAATGGCTGGAACAATATTGTCAATAGCAATATGTTTAGATAACAAAGTAGTTTCGTAATGGTTATCTTGAAGTCTATCAGCAGTTGCAATAAAGTGAGAGAGAGGTAAAGTTTTTATTTGGTCTTGCCTGTAATGATCAATGGCGTTTATAGATAATCCAAATTCAACAGAATTACCACTTATAATTTTGGTATAAAGACATATACATCTATTTAATTCCATTGCAAATACAGTTTCAAACACAAACATGTTATCGTAACTAACATGAATAGCTTTATATAAATGCTCAGGAACTTTAGATATAGCTGATCCAACAACTATGTTCTCTTGGTGTAAAGGTAGTGTTGGCCAATGAACATGATTGGGGAAATAATCAAAAGGGTGCTTATCTCCAGAATATATCTTAAGAGAGCGATTTATAGGAATACCAAAAATAGGTGGCATCCTGATGATGTCAATCAACATATAAGCCTACCCTATGTGAGTATAGATTATTAACAGAGGAGGGTATAGACCCTCCTCTGTTAATTAGTTTACGATTAACTTCAAAAATATCGACGAGTGGAAGGATTACCGAAGTTAGAAGAAGGAGTCAGATTTAGTCCTCCTCCAAATCCACTTGACTGACTTGGACTAGGTGAAAAATATCCACCACTACCAGGCCGTGTCGAGAAATTTGATTGGTTGCTCATCGTAGAAGAGGTACGAATTGCAGGAGCAAAAGGATCAACAGCAATATCTGCGATTACGTGAGGTTTGAACCTTCCAGTGCTAACAGGACCAGCCCCAATTTGAAGAGATTGTGGTTGGCGCGTCTTACGACCAAAATCATCAATGATTTCAGGCCCAGGAAAGCGCCTTGAAGAACCGAAGTTTCTACTACCTTCGTTTACGATTTTCAATCCTCGAGTATCTGACGACGCTGTGTCAGTTGCGTCTACTTTTGGATAGCTTGCTTGAACCATATGCTTGGCAATCGAATAAGCAAGAGGGAATCGTTCAATGGTTGCAGCAAGTTCACCCAAGTTAATCTCATCCCGATCAGATGGTTTTCCTTCTACTGAAAATGCATCTGCAATTACATCGTTGAATCGATGATAGAGCTTTAGATATACGGTCAGCGTAGTATGAAGCTTAGCTGAACTCTTTAGTTCAGGATCATACTTGACAGTAAAACTATTAAGTTCGTCTGGTGAAGCAATACCCAACACCCCTTGAAGAACAGCTTTGAAAGCATTTAAAGTTTTCTTACGAATGTCTTTACCAAACTTTTCATCCCACTGAGAATCTGTAAGACAATCACATTTGATCTTTGCAGTCATTTGCTGTGTCAGATAGGGAATCTGAATTATTTCATCATTAGTACGTTTAAACAATAGCTCAAATTCGTCAATCATCTTTTCATCGACAACGTCATACACTGTCGACTTACGATCAATTGGAACAGAACTCATCCGAACTACCGTGTGAGACAAAGAATATTCGTCTTTAGATTCAGAAGCAACTTTAGCTTCCAAGATAGAGCGAATGACATAAGCCATTACAGTGCTAATGTTAAGATTCAGTGCAATTCGAATAGCTCGATAATACAAGGTCGTCGCAGGAGACTTTCTTCCAAAGCCTTCAGCAAAAGGATTGAAGAAATAATAATCACCCCGAGGCATTGGATCTTGGAAGATAACAATTTCTCGACCATCTTCGTTATTGTCAAGTTGATAATTGAAACGCTTTCCAGTACCTGGATCAAACCAGAAATTTTCAGCATCTGGTTCAAATATCTTTGTTAAAGATAAAAGAAAACCTAGATCCTTTGTGACATCACTGATAGTGTATTTATCATCAACCATAAAGGGAATCCTTCTTTAATTTTTTATTAGAGTACTGAGAGTTTCCCCTCAGTACTCTGTACATTATTGTAATCAATTAGATATTTTTTAATATTAGTCGAGATGAATCTCATTTTCTTGTTGATCAAGTACTAAAGTAGAACCATCAAAATTTTGATTCCAATTTTCACTTTCTGCATATTTCATAAAGTTTTTATCTTCGTCGTCAAAGTAACTCGGTGTATGAGTACCTGTAGCAACTTGATAAAGAGTTTCAATACTCTCAGAATTAAAACTATTTGAAACACTATCGCCAAGTAGAGGAGAAATCAAACCACCCATACATGAAGGTAATTCAAAATCGACAGTATTTTTATATCCTTGACCAACTAAGCTCAATCGAATGGTTGTCATTCCTGTAGCATTAGCACTAACAGCTACATGAAAATCTCCCTTTGAATGAAAGATCGTGGAAAATATACCATTGATCAATTCAATCTTTACAGCATTTACCATTTGGAAAATGTCATTTTGAGGCGCTGTAAAAATTGGCTCAGCTGAATGAATGATGAAGTCATCTTCAACTTGTCCTCGCAGCCGCGCAATTTGATATTCAAACTGCATTGCGTTTAGACCAGCAGAGTTCAGAATTGGAACAACCACAGAAGAAATCAAAAAGGAATATTGATTAGTTACTGACACTTCCATTTGATCAGCAGTCTCGTAATAGGTAGGTCTTTCTGAATCAAAATCAATGACATTTAGTTCGCCATTGACTAGTTGATCAAGATCGACTGGCGAAATTCTACTATCAATATCAAGATCAAACATACTCGACTTACGAGCTCTTGGTAAGCTCATATAGCGACCAAGCGCCATTCTTGCAGAACCTTCTGCCGCAAAAGAATCATCAAAATAATTCTCAAGTTGATGAGTACTAAGCCTCCCTCTTGAACTTAGCTCATCTTGATACTGTAACATTCCTTTAACGATTAATGCGACGTTGTGTGCAGGTTGTTCAAGAAGATCAGCAACAACATTAGCCCCTCTGTCTTTACTAATGTCGCTATGAGCACCAGGAACTGCAATTGAATACCCCTCATCATTAACATCAATAGAGTTAATGCAGTTTGAAGGAGTCATTAAGAACAAAGAAGAATTATTTGAATTACCTATCAAAGCATTGGTAATTTGAGGATGTATAATCTCTTCTGAAGATTGGGTTCTAAGTTGTGTTCTGGCCCCCAGCTGACCATGCTCTACACTAGTACCCACAATAGTTTTGTGCGTAATAACCATGAATGAATTTTCATTTAAAGAACGCCTTGTACCAGAGAATGTGGTTGGATTAAAAGGCTCGTCTTCAAAATAGCCAGTATAAATACGGCGTACTTGACTGTTGGAGTGGTTTGATCCAATTGTATTTCCACCCATGATTAGATTATTAGCTTTTTCTGTAAAAATAAGAATAAATCTATATTTATCAGAAAGAAAACTGGATCTTAATCGCATAGAAGGTGTATATGAGGGCATCATTTGATCATTGAGATTAGACGTTGCCATCAAATCACGAATCAAATGAGGTGCGTGGGCTGTACCTCGTTTTACTACATCCCCGATGTCTTGGGTAGTGTGAATAAAGTTTTCATCAAATTGATATTGAAAAGGCCTAAGGCCTACATCACCAAATTGATTAGCATAAGGTTTGAATACGTATAAAACAGCATTTGAAGGCGCATTCATTACTCCAGCAGCATTTTGGTTTGATTGGCCAAAATCATTTGGATTAAAATATGTCCCAGTGAGATTCATTGTCACAGACTGATCTCCTTTATCTAATGTAAAAATACATTGTAGATGACATTACCTACAATGTTAATCAAACGAGAGGATTTGTATTTACACCAAATAAGTAATATAGGGATAAAGAGTAAATGGGGTTTACTCTTTATTAATTAGCGATAGGCTCAAACATAATTGACATAGGAGCCAGGGATAATAAAGCTATATCAAAATAAACTCCGCATAAAGGAGGATCGTTTGGTTCACCATTTACATCATACAGAAACACAGCCGCTTCGTCAGTTATTGTTTTGATTATTTTTATTTTAATGGCGTGATTATAGATGATGTTTTCAATCTCTTCTGTAATACCATTGTGGTAATCTAAGAAAAGTTTTAAAATATCTCCTAATACTTGTCCATTAAAATTATCATCAATAATAGTCTTCGGAGTGTATAGACCAGCATCATTATCTGCAAATAGACCTAACCGATCAACCGCAATGTGTTCATGATAGAAAATAACATCATTCTCGGGACTGAGAACAATATCGACGTTAAAATCAGTCAAAGGAATATGATCAAATAATTCACAAACCTGTCTGAACTCAAATGGGTTGTATTCTATTCGATGTAAAGAATCTACTTTAATTCGCCCCAATGATTTAAGATTAATTTCATGAGAAGTCAATGAATTTCTAAAATCAGTAAGATGTCTACAGATAAAATCTTCAGACAAAAACCTTGTGGGAGTTAATGAAGAGTCTAATGCGACGATTGACGTTAGGTCTTTTAAAGATTGATGATTCAATTCTGAAGGTGTTCGATGAATTTGACAAATATAGCGATTGATCATTGAACTTATATTTGAAGTATCAAATGATAATTCGTTCGTTGTCTTCCTAGAAAGAGAAGGAGTGAGTTCTTCTGTAATCCAATCTTTTAAAGGGTGATTGGGATTTTTATGAAAAATCTCATCTTTTAGTAAGATGTCAGAAACAATCTCAGATCGAGGATCACAGACTGTGTTGGACATTCCTATCAGTTCTTTTCTAATTATATTTAAACTAGGAAGATGACTTATTCTTAAATTTTGACCTAACCCAGACCTAAGTTTAGACCTAAAAGGAATAAGGTATTTTCTGTCTTTTAAGTAATGAAGAGTTTCTGAATAAACAAATCCTTCATTACGACTTAAATCTGGAACACATTCAATTGTTTTAATTAAAGGTATCTGCGTTAAAGTACTTCCATAGTCGGGTGTTTCTAAAGGACACCCTAAACGAATATCAGCTACCTTAAGTGGACACCCCAGTCGTAAATTAGCAGTAGGAGTACCAATATTTTCCCCATCGTCAGTCAGTTGCTCACCGTAAAATATATAGTCACTATGGCCTATACTGAAAGGAGCTTGTGTGTGTCTTACAATAGGTTCAATATGGAGAACTGATTCCATGTTGAAAGTTCCTTTAATAAATTCATTTCTCCATGCTAGTGGAGTGATTCCATCTCTGTGTGAATAAGGGTACTGCTAAAATATACCAGACTCGTTTAGCAGTACCATCCCTATTCCACTCTTCAACATAACCTAAAACAGAACGATTTTTGTCTCTAGCGATAAGTTCTAAAAACAACCCAACAATAACAATTACACATGCAAGTACAGTGTTGAATGTCATATTTAAATCCTTTTTTAGAAAGGCCGCTGACCACCATGAAAAATAAGATAAAATCTACAAAGATTGCGGATGATATTCTCATCAAACTTGATTTCTGAGCCGACGATAGGTCGATTTTCTTGCTTAGAATAATTCCACAAAGCTGGAGCCATATTCTCCGTATGATTATATCTTACTAACCATTCAATCATTCTTGAGATATGATTAACAAAATCAATTCTATCTACTTCAACTTTACGAGAAGTTGTTCGTTTAACAAAGTGAGAAACAGGCTTTTCAATAAATCCCTTAAGTAGAGATTGACATTGTAGATACTCACTAGACTTAAGATTACTTTGGATACGTAGTGCAATTGGATTGGCAGCGCCGTCAATTGGAATAGGAGAAGTCTTGGAAGATGCAAGAGCAGCCAAGTCTATCATGTCATTCTTGATCAGGAAGATTTGCAAAAGAATGACAACTTTTTGGTGTAGTTTTGGCGTTAGATACCCAATACATTTTGAGCCCCCAAAACGAGTACCAATAAAAGAAGCTACCAGTGCTTGACACAAAGGAGATACATCAAAGCCATTGGTTTCATAATACTCAACTGCCGATTCAAATACATCCATCGGTGTTTCTGTTTCTATCAACAACTTAGGAATATCCCAGTTCTCAACAGCAGTTGTAACAAAAATTGGAACGTCGATAGGTTTCTTTGATGTTTTAGATGCATGATCTAGAATTGAACTATTATCTTCTGTGTCATGTTGAGCAAGTTCTCGTCTAGGCATTGTATTCATGGTATTACGCATACTTTGAATACGAGTCTCTGCTGTCCTTGTAATACCGTCATAAATGTACACCATGGCATTGGGAACATTACCATCTTTAAGACGAATAAAGCATTCATACGTCGCTAGACGCTTTACAATCATTGTCGCCATGACAATCTTGTCAAACATCTCATCGTCAATGCCATTATGCGTAATAATGAAAGAACTTGTAGTAGCAGACAGAGCAGCTTTCTTATCTGTAAGACTACGCTTTTCTTTAACTAAAGTAGTCAGCGTAAAAGAAAGCTTACCATAGATACGTTCAAAAGCTCCTTCTTCCAACGTAGGTTCAATTAGATCAAAAGCAATCTTTTCTCTTTGGTTGTTGCTAATTCCAATATTTCCCAACTCTCTGATAAACTCACCCCAAATAGGCACCATCATTTTACTAAGAAGACTAATTGCGGTTATTTCAATATAGTCTTTTAGGACAAAAGTTTTTGCCGGAGAGTGATGAGGAAGTGTACCGACTTCAGAGAGATCTGGATATACAAATCTGTGGGTGTTGCAAAATGCCACCATCTTTTCATCTAGATGCAAACCATGTACTGCGTTAAAAATTCTCTCTTGTAAAAGATCTTGAATCTCACGGACATTTTCTGTATCTAATTTTGCAATAGTTTGTTTAGAAAATAAATACATTTCATACAACGCAACGTGTTCGTTGTGATCTAATGTATCAAAGAACAAATTAATAGGAAGTAGAATAAGATCTCCAACTTGAGCCTCTCCTTCTCTAGCAATCTTTTCATATGTCTTCATAGAGAAGATAATGTCTGGATATCCTTCTACATTGAGAGAGTCCTTTCTGAGGCTTATAGAAGCGTCTAGAAAGGTTGTGATTGCTGTTCCGGTAGGTTGAGTGCGGATGATGTTTAGCATGACTCAGACAGTCTCCAGTTGATCACAGGATTTCATGTAGAAATACAATAATTATGTTTGACAAAGAGTTTATTTTTATTTGTCTCACATTAGTAATATATCGATAAAGACTAGATGAGGAGTAGGGATGTCCCTACTCCTCATCCTTTTTATATGTTTAAAAATTTATCTTTATCAATTACTGTGATTTTCTTGTTTCTTGAGAAAAGTAAGATATTGATGTTTCCACAATTTCCAGTTCACATCGGCCCAAGCACGCTGCATCCAGGCTTAATCTATCCCACAACAAATCGATACTGTCCACAATAGATTTTGCTACAATTTCTACTAAATCTTCATTAAAAGATAAATTTTTAAGAGCGTCTTCAATGAACACTTTAGAATCAGCCATTCAAATTACCTTAAATAGTGTAAATATTATCGTTTAATAAGTTAACAGAGGGTAAGGAATGAGTCGTGAAACTCATTCCTTACCACTCCTGGCCGTATCTATATCGAAGGAGCGTCTGGGCTGCTCTAAACTAAGATTAAAGACTACGACCTACGCCAGTATTATAAATAAGTAAGAGAACAGGGGGAACTTACTTACCTACAATACCAACCTTGTAAAACTATCAAATCCTGAAATATAACTACACTATAAACTTTGTGCTATATGATTCAGGTAGGTAAAAGTTATAATAAAATAAATTCAACGTTTTTCCAATAAATAAAGAATCATAAAAGTAAAGAGGGGGCTATATAGCCCCCTCTTTACCAAACTAGATTTACTTTGTAGAGATTAGTAATGTACGAATGCTGTCCGTATTTACAAACAAGACAAAGATTTACAATCTAGCATTAACAGAACAATATACAAAAAATGAGGCTTTCTGTATACCACCCGGTTAATTTCTATTACACATGAAGATCATTCTCTACGTCAGGACTGCCGCCGAAGGTACTAGATTGCTGAGAATTACCGCCGTAATTATTATTTCCCTTATTTCCGCCGCCGTAATTACCCTTTGAACCACCACCAGAATTACCTCCGGTGCGCTTAAAGGACGAAATTCGTTCGGCTAGAATAACAGTAGTAGAAAAGCTATTGATCAAGAATTCAAGCATTCCAACCAAAGTATCTTTTTCTGACATACTGGTGTTTGAGAAATCAAATCGTCCGTCGCCCTTAAAGGGAAACAAATGACGACCATTTAGATCATTAGCAGCAACATCAATAAACAAACCTAGGTTCTCATCGATACCAATACCGATGCACCCTTTTTGTTTAAACTGTCGTTTACCATTTTCTTCAACAAATTCATTGATGAAAATAGGTTCACGACAAGGTCGTGGTTCAGCTTGCATTTTCTTGAGCATAACCACAATATTAGCTTGAACTTTTGGAGGAAGACCAAGCTTCCAAGGTTTACCCCCTGCCCCTGTAAAAACAACTAGAGATGTATTACCCATGTACACATCAAGAGAAAGAGACACATTTTTATCATCTTTTGAATTAACCCGAATGATACCTGATTGTGTCAAATTTTCAAAACCATTGGGTGCTGGATCAGCCATATTTAAATCCTTTTTTAGATTGAATTCAAAAGATAGAAAAGAAGAAGAGCAAAATAAATCCTAATTAAATGAAGTCGTATCTCTTTAAAGTAGGAGGGGAGATACCTGTTATTTTAGACACTCTTCTTAGAATGTCATCATCTCCCCGTGTTAGCCATCTATCTTTTACAGCATCTTCTAAAATCTGTTTACGCATTTTTAGAGTAGCTTGTGGTTTAAGAAGAGCACCGTCCCCTAGTGCTATATGAACGAAACTTTGAAAAGGAACACGACCTTCTTTATCTAATTTAAATCTAAACTCATTCGGCTTTCTTATCTTTGCTGTATAACTTTCTAATAGTACCACTCCACTCAATCTTGACGATATATACAAATCAAGAGGAATATGTGTTATTAAACACAACGGATCACCACTTGTATATAAACTGTCTTGATGAGAAGCAATTTCACGAAACTTTCTTGCTAGTTCTTTGTGGGGATAAGTTACATCTCCCACTCTGATCCAAAAGCATCTAGAATGATCAAGCTTCTTAACTTGTTCATTACGATTACCGTGTTTTGCTATAAATAAATTATACATACTAAAAAGTTCAGCGTTTTTACCTGTAAATTCTCTTTCTAATTCTTTTGGTAATCGGTGGTAATCAGGGAAATAAACCACTACAGGAATAAATTTATTTCCCGCTAATCTACTCCACACTAATGACAAATAGGTATCAAAATAATCTAAAAACAAATTAATGTCTTTAACAAAACCATCTTCCATATAAGCCATATTTGGTGTGGTAGCAGAAGTTGTCCAGACATTGCGAAAAATTGTAAATGCAGAAATCATAATACCATTCCAACGAGGTTTAGTATCTGTTTTTACTGCATCTACAAATCCATTTAAGATACGATTAAAGCCGATAGATCCACCTCGAATAGGTTCTGATCCATCTTCAGATCTTTCCATCTTAGATTCGTCTGGGAACTCTTTCATAAGTGTTCTCCTAGATAAAGGTATATTTATTAAGATACAGATTCCAAATAAGCATCAATTTGTTCTACAGTTAATGCATATTCTTCAGGAATGTGATTTCTGATAAAGGTAGAGATTGTTTTAGGAGTAGGAGAGATTCTTTTTTCAATAGGTGTAAAAAGAATAGAAGTATTAAGAATAGGAGGTTTGTCTTCCTTATCAATGTTCTGTTTTAACTTACAGTATACATCAGGGTAGACTTCACGCATCCATGTTTTAATAGCGTCTCTATGATCAATATTGTCAATAACACAACGTAAATGAACTTTACGCTTAGTAGAAATTGACTTTAAATGAAGATCGATTTTATTACGGATTGTCTCAGTAGTGTCAGCCATTGAAAAATATAAAGTATCAAAAACTGCAGCATCTTTATTTTCAATAAACTGAGCAGTATAGTGATCAGGATAATCTAATACTTTAATTAATCCTTTAGGATCTTCATCTCCAAAACACAATCGATCAAAGCTTCCATTGCTGATTACATTCTCGTTAATTCGATGTTGGTGAACATGTCCTACATCAATCATCTTTTTAACAAAAGGAAACTGAGCTTCATTGAAGACAACTACTTTTTCTTGACTTACATTTTTAGGAAAAGTAAAATCAAAAAATCCGTGCATACATCCATAGTCAATGTAGTCCCAACCTTTTTCTACTAATTTATCTTCTATTACTTTTACAATTTCACTAGAAGATTTAAAAGGAAGATCATCTGGAACAAACATACAGCGAAGCGTTCGATCACGGATAGTGATAGATTCTAAATCAATACCGTCTACAAATCTATAATCAAATTTAGAATGACTGTTTCGATAAAATGCGTTTAATCGTTTTAATTGATTGCGGTCATGCATCCAAGTTCCTTGAAGAATCCTTAAAGTAACATTGTGATGATCACATAAAGAAAAGAGCTTTAAAAGTGTATCGTAAATAGGATCAAACCCATGGTTATTAAAGATGACTAATGTGTCAAAAAAATCACCATTAATGAAAAAGATATCTGTTTCAGGTAATAGGGGAAAGATAGTGTCAGCAAAAGCAATTGCCATATCTTCTTGATTAATAGTCGGAATTCCAAAATGAAAATCAGAACCAAAGAGTAGTCTAATGGGATCAATCGTCATCGTCTAAAAACGTCGTTAGAGGAGCGCTACTTTTTGAAACTTCTGTAGACTTTTCAGTCACTTCTGATTCAGAAATATTTTGTTCAGCAAGTAAAGCATTTCGTTTTTCTGGAGACATATTTCTTTTAAGAAACTGTGCTTCAATAAAAGCAGACTCTCGTCTTACTCGACGGAAGTAATCCATCTGACCTTCGTCTTTATTGGCCTCTACCAAATCCCGAATTGAAGCATCTAAAATAAGCTGATCTCTAGTAGTAGTAGCAGCTTTAGATATAGCTCCAGGAACAGTGTCTCTAAAACTACGACCTTCTTTGTTATCAGCAGCAATTCTTGTAAATCGACGATTAAGAAAAACTTCAATTACTGGATCTTCCTTACTCCGTATTACAAGAGTAGTTTCATAAAGGTTTATACTAAGCTCACGAATATACTGGCTATATAACTGATCCATCCTTTTCTTATACGTTGGATCAGATTCATATAACTCTTTATCCATGTTAAACAAAGAGATGTAAGGTAAGAACTGCTCTACTGTAATAATGTTAGGTTTGTTAGTATTTTCAAGAAGTTTAGTACCTTCTTTTGTAAATTGAGTTACAAAATTATCTGAAGCTATACGCTCTTTAATAACTTGCTCATTTACCAAATTAGGAATAGGAACATCTTTGACATTATGAATTGGCTCAGCCATAAATCCACCTTTTTATAAACAGTACATAACTTCTTAACAAAGAGGATTATTTTCTAAAATAGCCTTTTTGTTCAAAGAGGAATGATATCCATTTTAAGAGTGTCTTCAGGAATAACTAATCTTCCCTTTACCAGAGAAATAGTCGTTCCTATTTGGTTAAGTTCTCCAGACAAAGCTGTATACATGACAGTTAAATTAACATCGTACGCGCCATCTCCATTCGGAGTATGGGTAACGCTGACGCTAATCTTTCTTTCATTTGTAAAAATGCGCTCAAATACTTTTTGTAAATCACTTTGCATATTTGCAACTAAAGTATCTGGTTCTTTACCAAATCTAGCAACTTGCCAAGGAAGTGAAATAATAGAATCCCCAACAATTGGAATAGTGTCTTTAGGGGTTCTAAAATATTTTCGCATAACGTATGCTATTATACTTTGAGGATCGGTTAAATATAAAGATCCTTCTAGTGAGGGAACCATTGCTGCCATGACTACTTCCTTACCAAATAAATTTTGTATTAAACACAATATTGAAATTAAACGATACTCTAATGGTAAGAGGCATTGTTCTATTTGTAAAAAAGAAAGAAATATAGAGTACTACAATAAAAACCGAGAAAAGATAATCGGTCGAGTTACTCGGTATTATAAAAGTAATAAAACTAAAGTTTTAAATTATCACAAAAATTACAGATCAAATAATCTAGAACTTATAAAAAAATGGGAAAATAACAATAGTAATAAAAGATTAATTTACCGACAAACTGAAAAGAGTAAAAGGCATCCTTTAAGAGTGATATACCGAGGTATGATGCAAAGGTGTTATAACTCAAATTATCGTCAATTTAAAGATTACGGAGGAAGAGGGATTAGAGTTTGTGATCGCTGGAAAAACTATGGGGGGTTCGATCGTTTTATAGAAGACATGTATTCTAATTGGTCTCCAGGGTTAACAATAGATCGTTATCCAGATATAAATGGTAATTACGAACCAAGTAATTGTCGTTGGGCTACAGCTAAAGAACAATCCAATAACAGAAGATCTAATATTTCATATAGAACAACTATATTTGACAATAGTCCTATTTATTATCCATTTGGTAATCTCATTACACTAAAAGAATTTGCAAAAAAAGTTAATATACCTCTTATTATAGTTAAATATCGTTATGTCCAACAACCAACTAATCCTGATTGGATTATTCACGACGATTATGATAATCGCTGTTATAAGTGGATGAGTAACACTTTCAATATTTCTGAAATAGCTATAATTTCAGGGCTTCCATATCACGTAATACATAACCGACTGAAGGTGATGAAATGGTCTGTAGAAAGATCAATATCTACTCCGGTCAAAGTTAGAAAAAATCAATTTAAGGGAAGATAATTGACTGAGGTTCAGTCAAAAACAAACTTCCTTCCAAAGAAGGTACAGCACTGACCATGTTACAATCCTCAATAAAAAAAGATGATTCATAACAAAGCTTGTAGAAACGCATTTTCGTTTTTTTTTAGCCAAAAAAGAGAAATTTTTATAAGTAAGTGACATGGTGGTTTTACCCACCATGTCATCTACCTTTATCCTCTTGGTAATTCAGGTTTAACTTGACTAGTACTAGGTGTTTCAATAGCTTCTGAAACGGTCCATCCGTACTTTCTTATTCTACTTCTAATTACATCGTATCGCAAATTTGACAACAATGTTAATTCCATCATGTTGTACATATGTCCTAAATATTCATAATACCTGTTATCGGTATTACAATTAAGAATCCATTCTTCATTAACATGTTGAGCATAACGATATTTAACTACAATAAGAGGTATATCATTAATTTCGGAGAATTGTTTTATAGTTCCCAGTTTGTTAAAACTTAAATATATAGGGCTGTTGTCAGGGATAGATAATTTATATTCAAGTTTTGCTCGAGTATTGTTGTTTTGAACTAATTTATCTACCCATCTGACGTTGTTAGGTTCATAATTACCGTTATTATTGATTCGATCTAAAGTGAGACCTGGAATATACGTAGAATAAACGTCTTCTACGTATCTGTCAAAACCTTCTTTACCCAACCAACGATCGCATACGGTAATTCCTCTACCTCCATAATTCTTAAAAGGAAGTGATTCAGAATTAAAACAACGATCAATCATGTGATTGTAGCGGTTTTTCAGGGGGTGATAACGTAGTCTAGCTTTTTCTGGATTCTCGAGACGCCATTTCTTTTTTCTTAGGCTTTCTTTTTCTTTATTTTGATCGTAACATTTTTTATTATAAATTTTAATGGAATCGGCGTTTCTTTTACGATAGTTAGCCGATTCCATTCTTTTACACAAGTCACAAACAATTTTACCATTCGGCTTTCTGCGCTTAGGACTTCTACATTCTTTACATGAAGTTATCTCTAACACATTTGCCTCCTGATATTAATAAATTGTCAGCCTCTACAAATGTCAATAGCTGTTGGATCTCTATCTGTTTCTTTAAGAAGTTTATTCAGAATATAAGATCTAGTTTTGTCAATAGCGTGAAGTTCATCAGGGGTCAAATCAGGATCATCACTATACATTGTTGCTTCAATGGAGTAATACCCATCTTCGTCTGATGCTTCCAAAACATCATTACAGCTAAAATTATCAATGAGACGGCCAAACACATCGTCTTGTGGAAGAGATGTAGGATCGTAACCAAATCCTTCGATACGGCCTTCAATCATTCCCTGTCGGACTGGATCAAACATGACAATAGCTAATTCCATACAAGGAGGAATGCTACGGAAATCTTCAATAGACTCCAATATACGGAATTGATCGGGATTCATAATCGCATTTACAGTCCGACTGATCTCCAAATTAACTTGATCCATCGGACGAACATATCGATTAAAGAATTCTTGCCGCATGTGGTCAAATTCAGCACCGAAAAAACTAGCGTGTCCTTGTGAATTAATAGAGTCAAAGACATCACTACTTACTCGACTTCCAATAAGAGACCCCAACGATGGCATGGTTTGACCTTGACCAATCACAATAGTGTCATGAATCCGTGCCATAAACTGATCCTTTTATAAATAAGACTTCTCCTAATATCACCTTAGTAATATAGGACCTAAATATAAATGGAAAGCTTAAAAGAATTTTAACATACGTAAAATTTCGAGAATTGAAGAAGTAACTACTGCTACTACAAAAGCACCAATTAACATTTTATTTACAGAAAGACTATTTGTTTTAGGAGTAGGAACACTTGGGGGAGTGAATGGAAATATAGTTGCGTTTATAAGGCTGTCGTTTTCAATTCGTCTACCCAACTCACGCGCTAGTTCAACAATCACAGTCTCTCGATAAGTTGACAAAATTTCAGGAGTCTGATCAGTGGTTTCAAGGGCTGGGTTATAAAATATTTTTCCCAAGATATCGTCTGCAATTTCATTGACTGTTAAAATAGGACTTTTAACAGTTCCCTGCTGTGATTGAAGGCGCCAGTAAAATTTTTCTAGAAGATTCTGCTTTCCAATCTGAATCCCCTTCATATTCTTCTCGCCAGGCGGAGCAATTTCTAAAATTAGTTTAGATACTTCTTCTGGAAGTGTTTTATTTTCATCTAGCATTTTACATCCTTTTTTAAACACTCAAACATTTTCAAGAAAAGAATTCCAAGTTACTGCACATGTTTTGTGAATACCAATTTCGCTAGATACTTCACCAGTGTTGCGATTATAGATTAAAGCAGAAGAAGAAAGATTTCTCATCGATTTAACCATATCTGTTTCTGGAATAATAATACCTGCAAGATTGTCACCGTCAAAATCTGCATTTGGTAAAGCAACGTCTAGAGGTGAAATTCCTACACATGCATCTTCAAGATCGGTTTTAATCTTTGTCCAGTATTTAAGCATGACTGAACCATCACGAATAGATGGTGGTCTATCCCAAACGCAAGGGATGCCTGGAAAAGGAGATTCTTCAATCATCCTGTCCATAATAGCTTTAACATCAGGATCAACAATTTGTAGAGCACGTCTAACTTTAGCTACAGATTGATTAATGGACATTCCGTATTCACGGCATAGGCTACCCATGATGTGTACACGTAACGTGTTTACAGCCATCTGCCAAGGAACATGAAGCTCGTAATATTTGTGCGTACCAATAATGGGAACAACAACTGCTCTAAAAGACCAATGAAAGCGCGATCCAAAAATATGAGTACGAGGAATAGCTTTCTTAGTCGATATATATTTACGAGTGGCTTCTTCGACATAAGCGATAACATCTTTAAAAGCTTTATAAGCTGTACGTTCTACGTGAAGATGTCTGTTTTTTCGTTTAGGAGAAAACTCTAAACGAGATAGAGACACAGCAGCTTTTAAAATGTGATCAGCAGTAATGTCACTATATCGACGTTTGTTTTGCCCGCCGCCATCAGAACTGATAATGGGGTTAATTGCTGAATTCAAAATAGGAATGTAATGACAAAACAACCTAGAGCGATTAAGCTGTAGACAAAATCGCATTGATACAGTGTCAGGCTTCTTAGAAATTACAGGATGGTTATACACGAAATAATCAATGATCCGATCAAAGTTTTCGTATAGATAAGCAAAACCTTTTCCTTGAACCACGTCTGCAATATCAAAAGGTATTTCACTGTCGATATCAAGAATATCATCAAGATAATTACGCTTACCTTTATCATACGTTAACCACTGAGCAAGATTAAGATAAACCTTAGGGGACAACCACCCATTAGGAAGCTCTGTAGGACATGATAACCAATTACGGCACACTAGGTTGTTATCATCTAGTAGATGCGTTGTAGAAACCACTGTATCGCAAATAGGACAGGTCATTCCTACTTTGTTATTACCTTCTGTTTGTCCACACTGACAACTAGCGATAAAATCAGCTCCAGCTCCATCTGAAAAGATAAGACTGGATAAAGTTTCAATGAAATTGGGTTCTGATAAATCTACTTTATTCAAAATGATAGGATCAACACCGGATTGATGTTGGTTAAAAGAAAATTGTTCATCGTGGTCGATGAGCTGGAGCACACGTACAGTGTCATCAGTGCGCATGTTCAAATATCTCCTTAGTGATCATTTTGTTTGCAGCTCTACAACACAATCTTCTACATCTGGCTAAAGCAGAGTTCATGGTAGTAAATCTTTTTATTAAGATTTTATTTTTAAAGTCTGGATTCAGTGATTTGTAAATAGTAAAAACATCAGCTTGATTCTCGTGACATTTTTCATATCTGGAATCTCCTGGATCGCCAAGACCTTCCCACCCTCCTAATTCCTTAGGAATTTTAGTAAGATCTCTTTCTGGATGAATGATGTAAAACATAAAGACCTTTCAGCAAAATTACTGAGATTGTCCTAAGTAAGTTACTAGAGATAGAATACTGAGTCTTGCTCTCGAAACATGTTGGCTATGATCCCATTTCATACTAACAAAATAGAAATCAGGATTTTTTCCTTTAGGTAAAATATGCTTATCTTCTAATTTGATAATAACACCAGGTTCAAATCTGGCAGATTCTACTTTATCGCCTACCGAAAGTTCTTCCCAAGGAACGGCACTTAAAGCTCTCATTGTTAAAATCCCACTATACCCTTAGAATATACTCAATAATAGTTAAAATAACAACCATCAAGTAACACCGGATAAAAAAATATAAGATTAAAAAGATGGGAGAGGGACTTGCGCCCCTCTCCACACCAGTAGTTACTTATATTAGTTCCAAACAGAAGTCAGGTTGAGACCGCGATTGGTCATACCGTTGCTAACGATCGAACCCATGTTCTGGGTCGAACCGAAGCCGTTGATAAAGGAACCAATCGACCGGCTTTCTGCTTGGCTATTTGGATCGATAAGAACCAGACGACGAGCGTCAGTCTTCTGAATGATCCACTTAACAAAGTCAGGATTGACGACTGCCATCGAATTCAGGAACAGCGGAATGAAGCTGTTCGTTACAGTCTGAATCAAACGAGCACGGTCTGTCGAATTCTCCGACCCACCAAGCAAGACACGGCGCATGCCATGATCTACCGACGCCCAACCATTACGTGCAGTGATGTACAGATAATCGATATCGCGCGAATCGTGCAAGATACCATTTGGATCGCCATACGCACCATCGAAACGAGTTTCGACAACACGGCTGAGCTCTGCACTGGTCGAGTCTTCTGCTGCAGTACCAAAGAAGTTGGTCAAACGACCAATAAAGTGGTTCTTTGCTTCAGGAGCAGTAGCAGCCAGACGCCACATGCCAGGAATGCTGTCACGACCGTCCTGGAACTGGAAGACAATGACGGGCGTTGCAAAGTATGTCCGGACGAAATCAAGAAGTTCTTCTTGATCCTTAAGAACAATAGGCTTACCACGGCTATCTGGATTCTCTTCAAGCATACCAGGATTTGGCTGGCCATCAGAGAGATCATTCCACTGCTTTGCCCAGAACAACGTGCTATAGATCGTTGGAGCAAAGGTGGCCAACAGAATGCTTGCGACACCTTCAAGTGGGATGTTGGCATTGCAAACAGTGATGTTGAACACAGGCTGATACATCATAACACGCTGGTTGTTAATCGTGAATTCTTCCTTTTCACGAATTTCGGTGTAACCGCCGATAACACCCAACGTACGATAATCCGTATCAAATTCACGGAACTCACGACCAAGATCATTCTTGATCTTAGCCTTAACCGTGCAACCAATATCCATACGAGGACGAATGCCGTGTGGAGACAATTGATTTTCGGCATTGCGTGCTTCTGACAGACGCCAGTCAACAGCAAACTCATTGCTCGTGAGAGACATGATCTGAGCATTCTTCAGCTCAGGCGTAGATGTGACCTGGAACGTACGAACAATGGTGTCAGCCATTTCGTAAAACTTGGCCATATCAGGCTCATAACCAGCAAGAATGATTCGTGCGTCAGACAGACGAATCTTCTTATCGGCAAACATCTCACGAAGTTCTTCATGCATCGGACGCAGACGAATCGATGCTGGGTAGAACTGCTGCGATACTGGATCGCTGGCAGAGACAAACTGAATGCCAAAGAAATTGATGACGCCATCAGGTCCATCATAACGAACAGCGTAGCTATTGGAAATACGCTGCAGACGAACGAGAGTCACATTGCTCAGGTTATCCTTGACCAGCTTTAGAACTTTATCAAGATAGGGTTCGACCGACGAGTCAATACGGCTGATACCGATTTTAGACATGAGATTCAGGAAGTCACCTGAACCACCTGGTGCACCAAAACCACTTCCAAGATCAGCGCCAGCAAAGCTCGACTGATTAGCCTGACTTTCTTGAGCCGCTGCACTAGCTGGCGAATGGTCGTTAACGTTAGATTCAATACCCATGATTATTTTCTCCGGTGAAAAAACAGGCCTATAGATGTGCACATTGTAAATAAACCAAACAAGAAGAAAGGTACCATACTTTCATGTTCGGCCATACTAGTCTGAATAGTAAGATATAAATGTAGTCTGCTTACATCGATAACCACTATTCACAACGGTAATATAGCGTATTTTTTTCAATGATATTTTTACTTGTTGAGTGAATTTACAGGCATAGACCTAATACTCCCAAAACGACAGTCGCTAGACTATCGTGATGATCATACAATCTATAGGTAAGGGTATTTATTTTTTCCAACTTTTTAACAGAGATAATAATTCTAAAGAAGATCGTATGATTTATTGTCTTTAAAGAATAAGAAAGTTACACCATGATCGGGGAACGTTTTGTTCGATATCTGAAAGATGTTCAGCCACGATCCATGAACAGGGTCAATCTATTTGTTAATTTTTTAGATCACAAAATTGTTGACGCTACGCGCCGCGCTTCTTATATTACACCCAATGGGTATGGCTCTCGTTTATTTGTAGAAATTATTAAATTAGCTAATCTAGATACTCTACTTCTTCCTGGCGATCCATATCACCGGGTTGGAGATTATCTTTTATCTATTGCAAAAGATCTAGAGAAGCCAATCGATGTTAGAATTGGTAAGCATACAAGTCAGTCTTTGTTTATTCATTCAAAGACAAACTGTTTTGAATTGATGACTCCTTCTCGTCGACAGAACCCTTTACTTGAAATACCTTTTCAATCTCATTATGACGATCCTGCTTGGAAAGCTATCCAACCATTTCGTATTTCTGACATGGGAACAACGGATCTTCGTTTTCAAGTATTCAATGATAAACTGTCTTATAATCAACATGGCCCCACGCACGTTGTTTATTCTTTAGACTGTATGGCTTTGGTAGCTAAATTTGTCGCTTATTACAGAGCTCAAAAATACATAGCAAATCTGGATCAATGTTTGCTAGACTTTGTTCACACAGAAGTTATTGTTCCAACATTACTTAAAGACTCAATGGCAATATGGCTTAGAAACATTTATCGTCAGCAACTTTTATCCGCGTCTCCCTTAGAATCACATACATCCACTATTTGGGATGTTGTTAACATTGACACAATTGGATCTGACTTTACAGGAGCTATGTTTGACATACAGCATCTTAGAACAGATCTTAAAAATTATTCAGTATCGCATCAAACAGCAATGTCGTCTTTGATTTTAGGAACAGACAATCAAAGCTTCACTGCTTATTATAAACAGCTATTTAACACGACTACCGTTCCAAACCAACAACCTTATATTTGGGTAGATTGTTTAAAACATCTTTCTTGGTGGGAATTTATTCTCATGGTATCTTCCTTTGCTCCAGATTATCCAGATGTTATTTCTTTAAAGCGAGAAGCTCTTAGAGAAATACGATTTTGGATAATGCAAAAGCCTTGGCAGAATATCCATAATTCCATTCCTTATCGTACGATGATTCAATCTCGATTAGAAGGGATGTATAATTACTTACGTGAGAATTAAGATAAGAGGGAGCGTAAAGCTCCCTCTTATCTATCTTTATTTATGTTAATCCATCCCTGGGATTTTTTGATCTGTTTCTATATAAGCTTTATGAAAAAAAGGTCTAGTTCGATCTCGTTCTTCATCTACATCTAGATTCCCAGACAGAGCAAGAACACCTTGAACAAATCCTACCCACCTTCCCAATTTGTCAATTGGAAACGTTACGATTTCATCCATACATCGATCCAGCATCCATCGTAAGTTTTCAGGAGAAGTTCTAAGAGTTGATCCTGTAATGGTTTTCGGAATCTTAGGTATCAATCCCAAAATTGTATCCATATGCGCTTCTCGGATTGGAGTATCATCAACTATTTCCATTATTTTATCCTATTATAAAACAATATGACCATCTAAGCCAATAGGTCTAGCTTCAATATTGTCTGAATTAAAAGGGATATCACTAAAAGGATTTTCTCGCCATGTTTTAGGAGAAACACTATCGTCATGAGCTGGCTTTTCACGATTTACTTTTTCTTGTTTCCGCCGATACGCTCTAGCTTCATAACACCATAGAGCCATTCGTATAGCATCTGCTGCTTCAATAAAGTCATCGTGGCATCTTATATGAGAATTAGCGAGATTTAACCAAGTAATAGCATCAGATGTTTCAACACATTCTAAAATATGATTTAAATACTCACTGCGATCAATGAGAATGTTTATAAGTTCACAGACAAGATACATGTCTTTAAGAGTTATTTCTTGAGTTTCAGAAGATCCTAACTGCCAAAGAAAATAGGTCTTTTCTTGATCTGGATCAAACTGAATAAATTCAAGATGTTCAATAAGCATTCGCATTACAGCTTGTGTTTGAATTCCAGGCCATTCTTCTTGATACTGAACCGCCCCACCGCCCCGTTTGACAAATTTTAAAGAAATAGAATCCTTAGTATTTTTAAAATTGATTTTATAAATGTGACCTGGATCAATAATGATCATGTCGCTAATCTTTCTTGATCTAAATACTCATAATTCAATAAGGGCAGATACATTAATAAATAGACAGAGGGGTATAACCCCTCTGTCTATCTTTACAATACCATTGTTGAATTTGGAGAAAGTCTTAAAACAAGTTGGCCTACTGCACCAAATATATCTTTTCCATCTTTTTTGGTAATGATAGAGAATTGATATAAAGCTCTCTCTAAAATACCAGTCTTCTTTACCATGGTTTCGTCTTTATCGTAATAATACGATATTGCATGACCAGGATCTAATTGAAAAGGATCAGCATTTTGCCAAATCACTTCCATTAAACTGGCCTGTTGAGAAACTATCTGGCTCATTGCTGGAAAAGGATTATCAGTAGCTTTAATGTGGAACACATTGTTAACATCTTTTATGACCGTACGTGAATCATTAAGAGATACTGTTAACGCAGGCTTGTTTGTAAATTGCGCCCCTTCTTTACTATTCACGGTTGTAAAACCATCAGTCATGTGAGATGCTCTGGTAAATACAAAACCTGTACCTACATTTTCAGCACCGGCAATAGAAAGATCGTAAGACTCAGGTTGTGAGTTTATTACGATAGAGATGCTTTTATTTTCAACTCTATGAAAAATATGAGAACCGGCGTAATTACCTGTAGCTACTTGATAAAAAATGGCTGTCTTATCATAAACAGGATTTGTTTCAAAAGGAGGATAAACATATAACACACCGTCAGTTATATAGCTTGTCGCTCCTTTTTGATATAATCCTACTTTTGAGTGAAGATACCCGTATATAGAACTTATACCTTGATAAGAAGGTATATCGATGTGGTCGTATTTGTGGGTATTATCCAACGGAATCATTTGTATCTTTTCAATACCAAATGATTTTGTGATAGCATGAATTGCTTGTGTTGGTGTTAAGTTTTGATAAACAGTGTTAATTTTTGTGTGTCTAAGTCTGTAGATGGTAGGCTCGATTAAACGTACCGTGATATCAGTTTGAGGTTCTGTATAAGCTTGAACGTCTGGAATAGCTTTACGAATATCTCTAGGATTGTTGATCATGACGTTATATTGTCTACGAATTGGAGGAGGAGTGTAGACAATATTAAAATACTTATTGACATAAGTAATCGTTAAAATACACAACAGGTTCTGACCCTGATCTTGAAGTAAAGCATAATCCTTAGGACTAATTTTCATGCTTATATCAATTTCATCTCCATAATTCTCAAGATAATCGCGGTTTATTGTAATGCGTTCTATCATGAAAGGATAATAAGAGAATTTTGAACCAGGTTCTGAATTTATAAATCGAGCTTCAACAATAAATTGAGATGGAGAAGTATTTGCCATAACTTTAGAGGCAGATTTTGAGAGAATAGAATTAAGCATAGTTTAACTTCCTCTCTTCAAAAAATCATCAAAGTTAAAGTCTTTCCCATCATCTGATAAAATTGCACCAGAACTCAATCCTAAGCTACTTCCCATTTCGAAGTCTTCTTGATTATCAAGAACTTTCTCCTTGGGTAGACTACCTTCAACATCATAAGGAGGTTTAGCTCTTGCTCTTAAAGGATCTAATTCTAAATGTTCTTTACGAACACCGCTTGCCATAGACATTAAATGAAGTAGATTCTTTGTAGGATTATTATTAGGATAAAGAGCTTCTTTAGCTGTAGGATTGAGCTGCATATATCGATAATAATGTTTATAAACTTCAGCTCTCCATCTGATTACCAATTTAGCATAGGCAACAGCATGTTCTAATCCTAATTCAACATCAGCTTTTAAAGACAAAAGATATCTATCAAGACCGTCAAAGATTTCTGGAATATCATCATCGTTAATGATAGTAAATTCAATTTTCTTTTGAAACATATCGAGCATTATCTCGACTGAGTAAGAAGCTGATTGAATTTGAGATTCATCTACAACTTGACGAAAAGGCGTAGGTTCACGCCGCCGCACTGGAGTCATTCCAAAACGATGAGGTCTCGTTAAAGGAACCCGTTTTGGATTCTTTATTTCTTCAGGTAAATGAGGATGATAAAAAGCTGGTACTGCTACATCAAAATTACGTTTTTTGATCCACTCTACAGCAGAAAGATATAGAACAGACATACCGAACTATCCTTATTCATCGCTGTTATTAGCATATCCCATTGAAGGGGCATCAATCTGTCTATACTGCGATTGTAATGACATATCAATTAAATGAATGTATAAAGGAATTTTATAAAATTGTTCAATGTCATTAAGAGTAAAGACCAGATCCAAATAATCAACTATAAGGGTCGTTAAATCACCGGCATCTCTTAATGTAATTGCTTTATACACCCGTAACTCTTCGGGGGTCATGTTAACATTTGTACCACTGTAAAACGCAGTTGTATAAATGTAGGGGTCTCCAAGAGTATCATCATCTGTTGGGTAAAGTACTTGTTTACCAAACAACTCAGTAACAAAGGCACCCATTCTAGTTTGTTCGTAGCTACCAACAACAACACGGGGAGATATAAAATACAAATTGTTATTGAAGCGATCTTCCAATCTTCCCCACAAAGTCTTGTTATAGATTTCTGGCTTTTGACCTAATAGATTCTTAGGGCGAATGGGAATATCATCCATGGTAATTTTATTTGCCATGAATTGAACAACCCATGGATCATAAAACCCTTCAGGACTAAGATAGCTGCATAGATTCTTATCAAAGAATTTCTGATGATAAAGCCTACACAAATTTGATCTTAGTTCTTTTATTTTTATCAGTTGTAAATAAGTCTGCTCAGATAAAAGAGCAGCCGTGCCACCTAAATAATTTTCTTTACTAAAAACAGAAGTTGTAGTAACAGCTGCTTCTAATACAGCACTGATTTCAGGCGTTACAAATTCTTGTATCAAAAAGTCAACAATATAAGTTCTATCAGTTCTCCAAGACATAGGAGTGACAGAAGTTATTCGACAAAATCCAATCCGCCCATCCCCAGTACCCATTAAAAATATGTCACCAATATTAGGATTCATATTTGGATAGAACTGGGCCTCGCCTTTAATAGACATATTGGCTTGAGCATTATTGGCTGTAAACTCAAATGCTTTAGGGAGTGTTATCTCAAGGTTTATGATTTTCTGATATTCTGAATGAAGAACATTTCGTTCAGTAGGAAGATCAGCAATATTTGTTCGATTGTTAATACCTTCTCTATTTAAGAGTCGGTAATACGTAACAAGAACACGTTTACCCTTCATGAACCCTACTAATGATTTAGTAACGTCCACATACTGGGTAGTATCAATAGCAAATTTGTTTAAATTGCTATCTGATATAAAAGGCATGTGAGGAAGAACGTCTGATTGACTGTTAGGAATGTTGTTAGGAACGTCATTTGGGGTTGATGGTGTAACTAAGGACCCTGAGCGGGGTGTTAAAGCCATAATAGCCTCCTTGGCCGCTGTAATAAGGATACACGGCTTGATTGGGTTCAATATATTCTTTAGGAATGTCGTTTAATGTCAAATAACCTGCAATTAAGCATTGTTCAATAAAAGCAACAAATAAAGAACGACCTTCAACTGAAGCTTTAGTTGCATAATACTCTTTTACTAAATTACTGACAGTATCTGTTCCTGTTGGTAAAGTATAATTTTCACGCTTAGATTTTGTATACGTTAAATAATCAGCTAGCTGAGAAACATTTTGAGTATACGAGTAAATCTGGTTTGTATCTTCTTCTAATTGAACCAATGTTGTAAGAACAGGTTTAAGTCTTCCTGTTTTTTCCAACTTATCAAGGAGATTTAAAACACTGTTATCATAAACAATATAAAGATACCGTTTATTTATCAAGTGTTGAATATTGCGTTCAATTGTTAAAGGAAAGAAATATCTATATTTAATTAAAATAGGATCCCATTTAACATCCATTCTACGAAGTGCCGTAGTCTCAGATAAAACAAAATGATACACTTTATCTGTACGATTAGATAAAACTGTTAAATCTAAATCTTCGTTCAGACTAACGAGTTCAGGACCTAGTCGCAGACCGTCAGCATATATACCTATATTAAATATTCCTCCGTAATTGAAAACCTCGTTCCCCATCTCTTTCATGATATCTTGAACGACTGGATGAAGTTCTATGTCGTCTAACTGTTTAATGTTAAATGTTGTAGTTGGGCCATCAAGCGTAAAATGAGCAATAAGCAATGGTCGATATTCATAAAACAAATATTGACGATCAACACTAAACCAATCATCATAAATAGGTAATCTGATGATTTGTTGAGCTACTCCATAATTACCAGCTTTGCGGCGCATAAACTCATTACACATTAAATCTTGATAGACCCCAGTAACAAAAGGGCTATAATGAAAATTATGAGTAATGTGGTCAAACAAGGAATAAGGCAATAAAGTATTATCAATAGATACTGGCGTATGTATTGCCACTATAGTGGGCCTACCAAACTGAATAACTAATCTGAATGATATCACAAAAGTATCAGGTAGATCATCAACTTTAGTGACGTCAGGTTCTTTCTGATCCATTGTCAATTGAGCTAAACAATTCAGTTGCTGGCATCTGATCATAAGCTCTTTATCAGGATGAGCATCTAGTAGTTGAGATTTTCTGACATCAAAAGAAATCTCTGTTTTCTTCATGTCATTGATGTACTCAAGAAACGTCTTATTTTGATAATCAGTTTTTGCTTCATAAACAGAAGTTAAGAATCGATACATTCCCATTGAAACTGGATAAGAAAACGATAGACTAAAAGGAGTTTGAATCAAAGACCCTTTGTATCTAGATTGAATTGTATCAAAAGCTTTACAAGCAAGATCAAATGAAGCAAAGGTTAATTTGAAGTCCATCTCTAAAGCACAGGCAACCGTGTGATGTTCAATAAAAATACCTGCTTTATCATCAATGAACAGAGGTGTGTGGTTACCTTTGGTAGAAGATCGAAGACCATATGCCGTTGTGGTATATGGGCTATCTACTGGCCATGGTACTTGAGATTTATCCATGACATAACCCACATCCACATCACAGCGATTCTTGATAAGAGTAGGATTACCATTACCGTCACTATATTGCGACGATGCCATAAAGCTTGACATGATATAAACAGAGTCAGTAAAAACAGTGGTTAAATCTAATTCATCAAGAATACCATTGACTGTTTCATCTGTGGCAATTTTGAGAATATTAACTCCTGGTGCTTCTATTCGATAATAAAGTGTGGGCATAATTAAACTTCCCTGAGAGTCGAAATCATAGCATCAAACTCCTAATTGGACTCAATTCATATTTTTTGTTAAATCTTATGAAGATTTACTCCGCTAAAAAAGCGGCAGGAGTTTAAAACATGTCGAGTCTTCTTGAAGCACAAAAGTTTTCTAATTTTGTAAATAGTATCGTTGATCGTAAAATTCGGGCACTTGCCATTGGTATTACGACATCGACAGGTTACTTTAAACAATTAATAGCAGAAGCTGCAGGATTTTCTGCCGCAGCTGCTGAAAAAGCTACTGATTCTGAAAACTTTGCCAATGCATCTGAAGCTTCTTCAGTGAGCACGGCACTCGTTTATAATGCATTTACTTCAACCTATGTAGGTATTTTGACAAGTGACCCGCAACGGTCTACTACGGGACAATTTCTCACTAGAGGGGCATTTTATGTTCGATCTGGTGATCAACGTCTTAGAGTAGCAACCAATGTCACTGGAGCAGGGGTGGTAACTTGGGCGGATGCTACTGTTAGCGCTGATCCTGGTTCTATTTTAACTGCAGGTGCAGGCGTCTTCTTAGCGCTCGCACAAAATATTCCAAACAGTCCTCAGGTTGTTGCGGGTAGAATTACTTTTCAAAACATTATATCTGTTTTGAGAGTGTCCGACTGGGCATCAAATCAACCTACTACAGCTTTTGATGTTAAGACACTAACTGACACAATTATAGCAAGTATTTCTTCTGAAGTAACTAGAGCTACTACTGCTGAACAAGCTAATGCTGCAGCTATTAGTACGGCTAATACCAGAGCTCTAGGCGTTGAAGCTACCCTTCGAACAGATTTAACTGCTGAAATAACCCGTGCTACTAATGCTGAAGCAAGTATCGCCGGATCGGTTACTGTTGAAAGAACTCGGGCGTTAGCTGCAGAGACAAATCTTCAGACATCTATTACTACAGAAGTAAATAGGGCGCTTGCAGCTGAATCTACTGTTGCTGGTTCTGTCACTGCAGAAACAAATAGAGCAACTGCTGCAGAAGGTTCACTTTCTACTCGTATTACAACTGAGGTAACTAGAGCTACTGGTATTGAAGGCGGTCTTCGGACTGATATCAATAATGAAATATCAAGAGCTCTTGCGGCTGACGCAGCTAATACATCTGCTATTACTACAGAAGTAAATAGAGCCCAAGCAGCAGAAGGTTCACTTTCTACACGTATTACCAATGAAGTTAATAGAGCTACAGCACAAGAAAATGCCGACCGGGGTAATATGCTTAGCCTTACTAACTCATTGAGAATTGATCTTAATAATGAAGTAACTAGAGCTCTTACTCAAGAGACTGCTTTATTTAACGATTATGTTGCTCGCGATGGTTCAATCATAGGTAGTTTAAACAGCGAAATAAATAGAGCCACAACACAAGAAAACTCTATTTATAATCAATTTATAACATTCTCTAATCAATTTGGCAGCGGGTCAAATGGTAATGGAACTTATGAAACTCGCGTCAATGGTATTATTGAGCAATGGGGTAGAGTTGATTATAGCAGCAGCGGTGAACCTACTGTTGGTGTTGTTCTTCCAACTGCTTTTATAAGTAATAATTACAACATTGAAATATCTCCAATGATCTATGGCTCAAGTGGCGTAAGAGATACTTGGGTGCAGGTTATTGCTAATTCTATTTATCAAGGTGGATTTTCTGTCCAGTACCAAAAGAGTAGTGGAGGTGACTCATACCTCGATGGCTTCTATTGGCGAGCAATTGGTAGCTCTTCCCCCTCCAACACTTACCCTGGTTTCACCGTTCCTGGCGGTGGAAGTGTTGGAGGGGGTTCTGGTGGCGGCGGCTACCCAGGGGGCGGCGGCGGTGGGGGCATAATAGAAAATTGCCCCGAAATTATTACTCCTATTTTACTTTCTAATGAAGATAAGACTGGACCTGGAGAATTCACCACAGCTGGTGATCTACAAATAGGCCAGTATGTTTGGACTCAGCAAGAAGATACTTTAGAATGGGGAGCTTACCGAGTATTGGGAGTAACTCATTATAAAGCTGAACTCTTCCGTGCCCCTTATCTTTACAGAACTACAAAACACCATAAATTTTGGCAAAATGGTGAGTGGATAGAAATGATTGACATAGGCTCTTCTGTAGGATATGGTGCCGTTGTTAAGATTGATGTTGAAGATGCTCACACATATATCAGCCTTGATAAAAACAACCTACATGTATTAAACAAACAGCTTTAATGATCAATCGTCTCTGTCTATAATACAAATTATAGGTCTTATAGGAGAGGGTGTATACACCCTCTCCTATATTAATCTCTCTGAGCAGGATTAATTCTTGCTATAATTCTGTAGTAAACGAATCAAAGGGAGTATGACCAATGGACCCGATGTTATTTATTACTTTATTTAATTCGACAATTGTAAAATTCTTTCCTTCAATGGAACAGTATACTCAATATCTAATTCCAGGTTTGATGATGACTGTCAGTGCTGTAGGTATCTTTACAAATCTTCTTCCTAAACCAGGACAGAAATATTTAGTACCAGATACAGCAGCTCTCGAAGTACAGCTTCAAGGGAGCGGTGGTTTTATTTTGCGAATTGCAAAATTTGCACGCGCGCTGATGGTTGGAATAAACTGGTTTTTAGATACTGGAATGTACAAAGGTTTTTATAACACGACAAATGCTATCTCTGGATTGTTGTCAAAGATTAAATTGGCACCAAAGCCGCCAGTAGCTTCGAAATAAATATAGTGAAGAATCCTAAAGGAGAGGCGCTAAGCGCCTCTCCTTTAGTTTTATGTGTTTATTTAACTGGTAAGAACTTAGGTTTATAGGTACCATCTAAAATCATTAGAATATCAGGAAGTGTAAGATAATCTCGATCTACTTTAGCTTCCTTATAAGTCCACCATCCTCGACTATTAAGAATATCATCTACAGCATAGCTAGATTTTTCTAACATCTCTGCAAATTTCTCAATAGAAATAGAATAATCAACAGGTTGTCCAATTAACGTCCAAGTCGATTGTATCATAAACAACTGATATGTTAACTCAAGAGCACGACCAATTTTGTAATCAGAAGATTGATCAAAAATCTTGGTTCTTCCTAAATTGGCATCACCCAACAACGGACTACGAACTTTGTTAGGAGCTCCTAATCCGTAATATTTGTTATTACGCAAATAATCATAATAACTAAGAGCGGTCATAATACCAAAGCGCTGCGAAGACACTAGTTGCGTCTGTGAGCCTGAAGGAGCATTCTTACACCTTACCAAGGTAATCATAAGCTGCTGAAGCTCTGTGCCCGCGATATGACTATCTGAGGGGTATTCGCTTAACTTACGATCGTTCTTATCTGCAAGAGCTGAGGTATTTGATATTTTAAAAATACTTGACATCAAAAAGTAAAATTTATTACCCATTGATTTAGCAGCTTCATCTTGGCCCATATAGGCCATGTCTTTTTTGTTAGGTTGTCCTCCTACAGCAAATTTCTTACCGAGGTGGCCGGTCATCAATGTGTAGATACCACCCTTAGCACAAATGCTAGGAAGCTGTCTCATGAGACGTGCTTTTTGCCAGGCTTCTTCAAGATTTATAGTTCTTTGCTTACTCATCTCGGTATCAGCATCAAACTCTTCATTCTTAACATTCAACTGACGAACTGCTGCTTCTGTCCAACTATCAATTCCCATAAATGTTGGAAGTAACATTCGATAGGGTTTCATAGTGTCTGGATCAAGGATCTCAGTTTCAACTTCATAATCTTTATAATGTTGAACTTTTTCATCTCTCACAGATTTCATAAAGTCAAACCAAGAATCTAGACTTTCCCCTTCAGGTGTTGTTGGGTCAAAAATTTTGATTCTTTTCTCAATGTCTGCAAGATGGATTTGTCTTTTCTCTGGCTCATCTAAATATAGATTTGACATATTAGAAAGACGTTGTGGGTCAATTGTTGAATATTCAGAATCAAACAAAAAACTATCTGAATGAGGAAAACGTGCAAGACCGTTAACCCACGATCCATTAATTACAGTAGATTTAAATTTATTAGCTTCTGCTATAACAGCAGTAGTAAGACCCATTCCTCCAGATAAAGCCCATGTTCCATTTACAGTAGGAATAAATTTACCATTAGTGATATCAAGGGGACCACCAGTGTTAAGATAAGGTCGATACTTTGCACTTTCTGTATCTAGACCTGAGGTGAGTTGGCGCATGTAGTTATACCTTTGTAAAAAGGCTCTATGTTGAGCTTATTTCAAATCTTTCACATACCATCTGGACAAAAAGAATTAGAATAAATCTTACTTTTCTTTATTCTACAATAACAATGATTTTGATCTTATGATTAACCCCTTTCACTAACAGAGGATACTTTTACAATGACGACTATCCTCAAGGATTTTGTCACTGTCCGTAAAACACGTGGTGACATCCTTAATCCTGCTGAATATCGTTCTATAGTAGAATTGATTCGTGGTATTTTAAAGAGATACGATTTTACAAGTTTGAACAATGATTATTTGAGATTACTTGCGCATATTGTCAATTATACAAATCCTCATGAAGACGATACCAGTGATTTCTTTGAAATTATTGTTGAAAAGACATATGCTATTTACGTGGATATGATTCAAGAGCCTTTAAGTTTAGCTCAATTTAAAATTGAAATTGTGCCTACGCTTGGTTTTATTGAACTTATTAGAAGAATTCTTCTTAACCGATATCTTTACGATTCGATAAAATATCCAAATGGGTCTGTCCCAAGTACAGTTACTGTAAAACTTACAAATGATTGGTTTGACGGGGTTCAATCTACCCCTTTAACTTTGTCATTTGGAGATACTGATTTATTAAACGAAGTCGATTTTATAAGATTAGGGTGGAATGGAAATTCAACTCCGTTCCCTGTCGTATTTAACGCTTTGTTTTTAACGTCTGCTACAAAAGCATTGACTCTTTTATTTTGTACAAGTTCGTTTGCTCAGTTTTTGACACCTACAGATTTAGGATCAGGATTTACAACGCCTTTATCATTAACTGCAAGAGAGATGACTATAAACCTTTCGGTTATAGGCACACCAACAGTTAACACTTCTATATTTTCAATAAGTAATTCTTTTGACACGCTTAGAGTTGTAGTTAATGCCAACAGAAATGTTGTTGTTTTATTGAATAACACACCTCTAGTACAAACAACTAATGTGACGACTGATGGAAACATTCAAGTAGCTATTACTAAAACTGGTAGACTTTCTCTTAAGACAACCCAAAATGGGATGAGAACTTCACAAACAGTCGATATTGAATTTACAAACGATATCATGTTTACTGGTTGTGCTGTAACTATACCTTACGAGAATTTGATTACCCCAATTTTTGGATTAAGATCTTTGTCTATCTATTCAGGAGTCAGTGACGCATTGCCGTTTATTCCTGAAGGCTATGTGGCTGTGATCGATTCAGATGGTTCCTACCTGGTAGACTTTGACGGTAGTTACATTATCGATGTTGCTTAAATAAACTACCCAAGTTTATTTAAAGCTAAGTATTTGTATTTTTAATAAAGGTAAATAGTAATCATGACCGATAATCCAAACACTGATTATTACAAACCTTCAAAAGGAAGCTTATCAGGTTTTGACTCAATTGAGTTACCAGATGGAAATGTAGATATTGTAAAAACTGGGTGGTCAATTGAGCAACTCAGAGCATTTCTTACAAATGAATCTGGATCAAGTTTCCCTAATGAAGCAACAATTCAATCTATCAATGATCTAGTTATAAGTCACTTAAATGACTTTAACAACCCTCACCGTGTGACATTAGATCAGCTTGATCGTAACTTTGTTCTTGATATCTTTGGTACTATCACTCCCGGTAATCCTCCAAGTATACCTCCATTTTTTTCATTTGATTCTATTTGTGCCCTACCTTTACCAGATGTATTTCCAGCAACATATTCTAATACTAATTTTTATCGAATGAATGAAGGAGGAACTTTTATAAACCCTTCTTCTGAGACAGAAATTCTCGGTGTTGATTATGTAACAAACGTACCTGGTATACCTTTATTCTCAAGTTTAACAAATGTGGTACCCTCTGATTGGGCAACTCAATCTACCACCGCTTTAAAGACCGTTATCACGATCGGCATTGCAAACGCAGCTCTTCCCTTTAACGTCTATTCGGTGGAAGAAACAAACCAGACTGGTGTATTTGGTGTTTCTATTCCAATTACTCAAGCACAAGCAACTTGGTACACACTTAACTTTTTCTTAGTGTCAACAATAACCGGAGGATCGGTTGTTATTTATCAGCCAAGTTCTCCTGATGACAAAATGGTTATTGATCTGACAACAGGCGATTATACTTTTTCAAACGCTAACGTTACAGGGGAAGTTTTCATTTATCCTTCTGGAATTATGCGCGTTTCATTTGGATTTGTTTCTAAAACTCCTACTCCTGATAACGCCGTTCATGTGGCACATCTTAATCACAATGAAACCGTTTTATCCAGAGCAGGGCAAGTAGCAAGACCTTTGTTTGTTATCTGTAATCCAATAGCTACAAGATCCTCTCTTAATCATCCAGTTCACATTAACAGAGAATTACCAGCTACTTGCACAACATTTGTACCTACTCTTAGTAAGGTTGCAACGCCAGCATCTCTTCAGAATTTTATTCTCACAATAGCTGTAAATATTTATCCTACTGTTGCAGGAGTAAGCGTATTAGATACGCGTATTTTAACTTTTGATACTTTATCGATTGAACGTGACAGTACTAACATTTACGTTAAAATTGCAGGTACAACTATATTTACTTCTGCAATTTTAAGAGGACTAAATGTCTTTACCTTGAGTTATTCACCCACCACCATTATCTTTAAAGACATCGTAACAGAACGTGAGTTTGTTGTAGGTTCCTATTCAGGACTCTCAACAGCTGCAATGAGTTTTGGACCATGTGGGGGATATCTTAAATCTTTTGCTTTATATGCAATTTCAGACACGACAAAATGTTTGGAGTATCTTACTAATGGATGACATATTTAGAGATATATCCAGATTAAATCTAATTTATGAAATACCAATAGCTCAAGAAAGTATTTCTTCTTTAACTCACATTAAAGATTTTGTAAAATATTACTTTACACGATTTTTAACTAATCTTTCTAACGCGTTTAAAGATTTTTCAACATCTGAAATTGAAGACTTTAATCAAAAGAATTCTGATAAATTGAATCTTTTGATTAAACGTCCTTCACTGGTGTTAGATGGAATTGTTGTTCCTATTCCCAAAGGAATGATAAATTCTTATAAGAAAACCTTAAGTTCTTTAGTAGTTCTGTTACAGACAACCCATCCAGAAACTATTAAACATGATTTTGAGCTTCTTCTTTCTGCTATGAGTTCTCGAAATTTAGCTAGTTTGAAAACTTCTTTATATACTAAAACTACATTCGATAGAACTAAATTTTCAATTGGAAATTTATTTGGTAAAACTGGATTAACCAATTCTATCGCAAAAGTTGTTTTAGTTTCAAAATCAGAAATAGAAGAAGTAAACAATTCTCTTTTAACATTGACAAAGCAATATTACTCAGACATTATCTATCTTAACAAGATGATAAAAACTCTAGAGAACCATTACACAGTAACAAAATGGACAGATGCAGAAAAGTCCATTTTGTCAAAAGAATTTATAACGATGGCTTATCGTTTATCTATTTTAGCTGTAATCATGGATCATGTTCAATCAATTGAACATATGTTTATTAAAAGTCTGGAAATTCTTTTCACTAAGATAAATTGATATAGATAAATAGAGGAGGGGCAGTTGCCCCTCCTCTATTTACTTTATGGAATTAGAAGTTTAACGTAAAATACCGCAAATATGAATTCTCACCAAATTCCCCAGGGCTTAATGGCATCACCTTAGATGACTCGATAACATTAATCCCAATCAAATCATTGTTGGTAAAGAATTTTTCGACTACCTTGTACTTCTCTAAACTATCAGCTGAGATAGCATATGTTGTACCAGTATCATCATCCATACCATCAAACTTTGCATAGTAAGTTTCACCAATAGTTGCTATTTCAACAATTGGTAACTTAGCCTGCGTTCTTTTGGGAGCATTAGAATCTTTTGCACCTGGTCGTTTACGAATGTTATTACCTACTGTAACTGTTCGACCTTTTGCATTTCGATAGATACTGCGACAAAGTTCTTGAAATTCACTATATGAAATTTCTTTTGCTTCGGCTTTATCTTTAGTTAACCGGGTCTCAAGAACATCTCTATTTAGAGAATTCACAATATACGGTAGGAAATGAGGTTTCCAAGGATAAGCATCAACAATGTTGTAAACCGTGTCTGCCAAACACTGAACAAATGGAGTGGTTTTTACATTATCAAATTCTTGGTCTTCTTGCATATCGACAACAGTGACATTACTTTCATCATCAATACGAAGAGCGTGATTCATGGTAAGATTAACACCAGGAATCAAATGAGAACGATCATTACCATTAGTAGAGGGTACGGTAATGTTAACCATTGCATCAATCGTGTACAAAAGGATATACACTAATCCTTTGGAAATATCATTGATTGAAATACCTATTTTGTCACCGACTGAAAGTTGATTTAATTGAATTCGACTAACCAACATTCCGTAATTCAAATGATGAGAAATTACTGCAACTCTATCTGGAGAAAGAGGAGTATAATCATTTGCGGCAGCAAACACACAAGCATTCATTGATTGACGATTAGCGCTGTTGTGCAACGTATCCCACATTCCTACTCCATTTCGAGTAGGACGACATGCTAACGTAATTTGAAACAACTGATCAATATCGTCAGCTTCTAAAACTTTTAGAATTTTAGCAGCATCAATTGAATAAATCGCAGATGTAGGATCTGAATTCTTACCTGAGTCAACAATTTTGTTAAATAAAAGAGAAGAATCGTAAGGTTTAGCCACAGAAGATACTGGACGATTCAGATCAAAAAGCATAGAACGACCAGATGAGAAACTACGATCTTGCATAATAGACTCCGTTTAAAGATATTTAGATAGAAAAAAGAATTAGAACATGGCAGCTTCTTCAATGGCGCTAGTTAAAACACCTTTGTCAAGCCCCCAAGCATCTATATCAGTTACGTATTTAGGTAGATCGTAAAGATCATCTTCAATACCAAACTCTGTGAAAGGATAAGCAAAGAATTTATCCTTCTCTGGAGTATCCATATTTCCACGATTTTTATGATTGCGCATGGTCATGAATTTGTGACCATCCACATTGTTTTCCAACTGAATGAAAAAAAGAACATCCACGATGCGGTGAACATCAGAGGAATCTGCCATCATACTTGGATTAAACTTCTTTACTGCATAGCGAGACTGACCTGCAACCTCTTCTGCTTTCTTTGTAAGCTGATGTCCTGTGGTTAAAAGATAACCACATTGTTTTGCATGATTGACAAATTTTAAATAGTTTTCTTTTATAAGTTGAATTTGTCCTTGAGGAGATAAAGTATCCCCAGGATCTATTCCTCTTGCTTCTGACATGTAATCCAAATCAAACAAAATCATTTGGAATCCAAGATCGCAGAAGGCATTATATCTTTTAGTAAATTTACCAAAAGAAAATTCATGAGGAGTGTAACGATCAATGAATAACTCTACATCGAATTGTGCAAAGTAGTTTTGCAACCAATCGATTATCATTTCTGTTGATAGAGTCTTCAAATCAACATTTTTCTTTTCAACCCGGCAGTACAAAACTTTAAATACGAGCATTAAGTTTTGATGAACTTCGTTTTCTAAAGAAACAAAATAAACAAGCGCTTTCTTACCGGGTTCAACAATAACTTTATTGTAAATTATTGCCCAGATCATGAAAGACACTAGAATACCAGATTTGTAGTTATGAGAGCTGGCACAAAATACAGCTGTTTCTCCTAACCCTAAACCCCCTCTTTGACCTAAAGATTTATTTAGTCCTTGTAAGCCAGTTTTAATGATTCCTCTGACACTGCGATCCATGTAGGTATCTAATGCTCTTCTAATACTTTCTGGATCAGACATTGAAACATAAGACTCAGAAGCTTTAGTGTCAGAAGTTTGTTGGCGTTGCTCAATAGCTTTTAATGAATGGTCTAACATTCCTTTAATATTTGCTATTGCAGCTTCTTGTTCATCAACGTCTTGTATTTCTGCAACATTGCGACTTTTAGCAAAGATCTTTCGATTGAGATCTTCCATCTGTGCTAACAACAATGAGTTTCTTAATCTTTTTAAATATTCATCAATTTGGGTCGACGATATTGGCTCTTCTGCAGTTAATACGTCGGTTAGCAAATCTCTGACTACTGGATAAGATTTAATTATCTCATTACTTTTTATTTTTAGTAAAAGGATTTTTGATGCAGTACGATTGTCTTGAGAAATATTCTCAGCCATGACAGATTTAATTAAGCTTTTATAAACTTCAATGAGATCGTCATCAGCTGTGGTGATATCTTTCTTACCTGCTTCTTTTTCAGTCACAGCTAGAAACTCTTTAACAACAGATCTAGAACGATCGCTATTATCTCCAAGCAATAAAAATAGAGCTTCAAGATAGGTTGAGGCAGAAACGAACATGATGTCTCACCCTGAAAAAAGGAAAAAAGTTTAAGTAATGAATTACACCTTACTTTAAAGAAGATGACATCAAATGATCATACGGTTGAAGGACTGTTAAAATAATCCACAACCCTTCAATCAGTGATTTTCAATATATAACTGTGATGTTATGACACAATTATTACAAGAGGATAGCCTCTATGATTTTTTTAAGAGACGAAAAAGTATTTTCTTTATCTAAAACATCTTCATATATTCCCTACGGTAGCATAACTGATCTGTTCTCAGAATTTTATTGTTATCTATTGGTAGCGGGTCTTTTTAGAGAAGGGGAAGGTTTTAGTGGGCTTTATTGCGCCGTTCCTAAGATCTCAGATAAAGACTTTTTTCTTTTTGCCGGAGCATATCGATCTGGTTTAGAAAGGCTAATTTCAAAAGGTCTTCAAAATCGTTTTTCTGCATTAAAGAATCATCCCGATCTTTCTAATGCAGAAAAAGATTTATTAGATTATCTTGATGGAATCTTTACAAACGACAGTAATCTGTTTGTAAGATTGTCGGCTAAAGCTTTGTTCAGCGTTGCTGTAACACGTAGTTTCAATGATGATATGACGGTTATTGCCCAATATGTGGCAAGAACATTTGGTCAATGGGATTATCCTGAACCTTGTTCAGTTCCCTCAATCTATTTATCTGTATTTGGGAATATTCATCTTTCTCGTGGAAAGACAATCATTCTTGAAAATCCCACTCTTCATTATGGGCGTACCAGCGCTGATGGTCAAACTGTGACCGCTCTTTGGGCTCTTCTCTCTACACAAATCTCATCTTTTATGTCAAACCCACATGTTTCCTATCCTGGAGATGAGTTAGGTGAAACATTAAGTGGACTTGGTTTTTTAACTGAATATAACGAATTCAGTAAAGAAATACCGATGCCAACTTATGCATCAGCTTTGTACAGTGAAAGACTTATGGGTTTGGATAACTCAAATTCAATTTCCCTTTCAGCTTCTTTTTATAGAAACTTTCTCTATGGTAGAATAGATGAAACATTAATTTCTCGTAAGGTGTATTTAGATACTATTCTAGATCTTATGATGGAAAAGATGAGTTTCACCCATCTTTTCGCACCTAACTCATTCTACCGAAAGCTTTCAACAACGTCTAAATTGACATCGAAAATTCCCAAGAAACCAGTCATTCTTCAGTTTGCTTTAGAGAAGTTAGATGCTGAGCAAATGAATGAAGATGATATTTTAAACGAAGAAAATACTTCTCAAGAGGACTCTGCCGAAGATCCTCAAACAGAAGATGGTGGGTATGACCCGTCCACGCCGTCTCCAGCTGTACCGTTTGGTACTTCAGATATGGATAAGAATACTATAGGTCTGATCTCGTTTGATAAATCGGGTGAAGGGGTCGATGAAGATCTGTATCGGGCAGCGGTTGTGGCTTTGAATGATCGACTTCGAAGTGATGACACTTTAACCATAACGGCAGAAGTTAAAGATGCACTTGACTATTGGGTCAATGGGTTTCTTTATCGGACAGCCATAACAGCAACTAAAGATCAGATATCAGTTCTGAATCTTCAGCAATACCTGAAGAATATTTCAACAAAAGGATGATTTTTTCCATGCGTACTACAGACAGTCCTCTTCGTCGTCGTATTCGTGAAGCGGCGAACGCTCTTAACATGAAGGGAAGCCAGGCTAGCTTGGCAGCTTCGGTACAAAGTTTAACCACCAGGGTTCTCAGCGATTGGAACGCAGTTTCTGTTCCAACCGGCGGCGCTTTTGGCCTGGAATCACTGGGTGATGTTGTTCCTACCCGCAACACCGCTTTTGAAGCTATGCGCGATGGTGATCCTGCGAAGCTGATGCATGGTCTCAAAGAACTCGGTATGGCACACCGCCACATCGAACAGGTTGCAGAACAGTGCATTTCCTTGTTTGATGGTAAGACCTACAACGTTTCTTCGATCCTGCGTAACAACCATGAAGTTCAGGGTGCTCATGCACCTCTGTCGGCAGTTGTTGGTCGTACTGCAGCTGCTCAGTTGGCGAACTTCAATGATACTGTCGGTACCGAAGCTTTCGGTGATGACATCAATCGTCTTGCTACCGATGACCGCCTGACCATGGATCTCATGATCATGCGTCCTTGGGAAAACATCATGGACAAGGCTTTGGCCCGTGTCACTGAGTCTTCGCCAGTCGTAACGATCCGCGTTCCTTCGCCAGAAGCTTGGGATTGGGCTACCACTCAGCAGGCTAACTCGACCGCTGCAAGCCGCAATGGTTCGGGTAATACCTATCGCTTGCGCGATCTGTATCGTAACCCAACACCAGTTAACTCGCAGCCTAAGCGAGTCGTGGCACTCACTGCAAATGACAGTGGTCAAGTTCTGTGGAACAGCACGACCAACTTTTACAAGACTGGTAAGGACGTTTCGCTCCTTGATCTGTCGCGTAATGCTGCAGCGTTTACCTACGACCATGTTGACCGTACGGATCTGATCTCTGATGGCGGCGTCATTGACAACGTCATCGTTACGATCACCAATCCAAATGGTGGTTCGCCTGTTGTTGAGCATTTCATTGTCAACACGCGTCCTTTTGATCTGGCAATGTTTGTTATTACCCCAACGAACAAGGCTTCTGGTCAGCGTCAGGTTATCATGGAAGCAATCTTACCAATCAGCACTGCCACCAAGCAGTATGATGGTACGACCAACTCCACGATCGCCGCTGCTCTGACTGACGCCAAGATTCAGGTTCAGGTCCGTATCAATGCCACCCTGAATATTCAGACTGGTATGATGCAGGCTTCGGGTACTGTCAATCTGACACTCAAGCCATTGGCTTCGGGCGTTGCTATCTCCGGTGCAACCAACACACTCTTTGGTACGCTGACGGCTCAGCTTTCGGCATACAGCGCTGAACTCTACTTCGATGAAGAGAACCAGCGTAAAGCTAACTTGGCTGTCTGGGTCCAGTACTACGAAACTCAGTTCGTTGTACCTCGCTCACGCATCTACTTCACTGAATATTCGTTGTCGCAGGATGTCGATGAAAACGCAGTGGCAGCAACTTCCTCGATTGTGGCTCTCGGTAACGGTCGTCGCGGTTTGGGTATTGTTGTTAATGCTCTGAACGATATTTCTCAGGGCCTTAAGTATGTCGCCGCCAATCCCGAAATCGCTGCTGCTAATGCAATGGACGAACAGTCTTTTGCTTCGGCACTGGTGAAGCCAACCGTTATTACGACGACGCTTAACTTCGGTACTGAAGAACTGAACACGATGAACGAGTCGACTCGTCTGACAGAAATTCACGGTCGTTTCCGTGCACGTTTCCTGTCGATGATCACGCTCCTCTTCGCCAAGTCGCTGATGCTTAATCAGTACAAGGGCGGTGAAGTTCCCGTGATCAAGGCTTGGGTGCACAGCACCATTGCAGATCTCGTGATCGGTATTTTGGATTATCATCCAGAACTCGCCGACCGCAATTCGACTGCAACGGGCGCTGACTATTCGATGCTGTTGCCAAATGGATATCGTCTTGACGTCATCAAGTCAAACCTTGATTGTCTTCAGAACCGTATCTATGCAGTTCCAGTTATCGAAAGCGACATGGGTTCGATCCTTTCGGCAGCTTCGATCCGCGATTGCGGTACTGTCACGACTAACTACACGCCATCCAACAATGGTTCTGTGGTTCGCCGTGTTGCTACCTCGACCCGCGAAATCGTCATGATGTCGAATAAGGTTGGCGTCTGCTTGAACGTTGTCGGTCTGGCAACTCAGCTCGGTACGACCAGCTACGATCCAATTCTTCTGTCGCAGGATTTCTCCGACAGTCTTACGATCTAAGGTTGTTCTACTACATCTGGATAAGGAGGGGCCACAAGCCCCTCCTTATCTTTTTATGCTTTTATTATGAGAAAGTATCATCATAGTTGATCAGTCTAATAACTGGATGATATCATCTTTAAATGATATATCTCGGCATTATGAAAAAGCCTGAAGAATAATATAAATAAAGATCAGAGGGTTAGCGCCCTCTGATCTTTATTACTATATTTAAAGACTATATTTCATGATTACACTTTAACCCTGTATTGACATTAGTAGGGTAATTATGACACAAGAAAAAATTATCTCTGTTATTTTAATTTTCTTCTTACTGGTTTTAATAAAGAATTTTCAATACTCCAATTTAATTTTACAATACGATTGTACAAAATGTAAAATGGTAAATTAGATAACAGACATAATTCAGATATATTGTATTTATGTCTGTTATAATCATAAAAACGACTATCGTCTAGTGAATTGATAATCCACTCAGCATCCCAATTTTGAGCGTATCGATATTTAGCTATAATTAAGGGAAGACTAACTTGTTCAGCAAATTCTTTTAGAGTAATAAGATTACCAAATGGATAATAAATAGGGCTATTATCTGGAATTGATAGTCTATATGAAATAGAGACTCTTCTGTTATCAACCTGCTGTTTAGCCGTAGCCCATCTACAATTTCCTGGTTCATAATTACCATTATTGTCGGGATAACGATCTATACTCAACCCTTTTTTCCAGGTAGGATACATGTCTTTTACAAAACAGTCGAATCCACCTTGACCTAACCATTGGTCGCAGATACGAATACCTCTTCCGCCGTAATTTTTATATTGACAATTAGTGGGGTTGTAACACCTCTTTTTCATATTTTGCCAAATTTGTCGTAGCGGGTGTTTTTTGATTTTAGCTTTTAGCCAATTATTTTTATTATTTTGATAATAAATAATACCTCTATTCTTTATTTTTAAAATGTTCTTTTGAACATATTTTTTATCGTAATTCTTTTTGTGGTCAGAATTATCTTTTCTGTATTTTTGTAATTTATCTTTGTTTTTGTTGTAATAAACTCTATGCCTTAAAATATTTATCTCTCTATTAATAGTTAAATATTTAATATTTCTATCTTTTTGACATTGGGGGCAATAAATAGTTCCTTTAGGTAAAACTTTTCTTTCGTGACCTTTCTTACAACGAGACAACATATGTTTTCCAATAATATATTTTAATCCTATATTATTTCACTAAGCTTATGTAATTTACAAAAAAAAAGGATTTTATATAATGGATAAACAAGAAGTCGTTATTTCAAGGACACTTTTACATTCGGCTTATGTTAATGACATTGGTAATGGACAAGACGGTATTGTTATTTCTGAGATTGTAGAAAACGAACAAGGTGAGACTAAACCTAATCTTAGAGTATTTAAATCTCCAACAATATCTTTTTACGTCACTCAACCGATGTACCGAACTCACCAAGACAAAAAAGAATTTGAATCTATTAAATTTTTAGATGAATATAGAGTTCCTTATAAAGAAAAAGATAAAGAAATATTTAGAGCTTTAAATGGGTATCTTCCTAATTTTATTTCTTCTCAAATGCGCAGAGAACTTTATCAGAGTCCTTATCTTTACGGGGGTAATATTTCGATTGAAGCTTTAGTGGCTATCAAGTATAAGAAAGAATTACTTAAGAATAATAAAACGCCTCATACCCCTACCACAGGCTTTTTTGATATCGAGATGTCGCTACTTAAGTCTTCCTATGGTAAACTTCCTCTAATGGTGTTTACAGCGGAAAACAAAGTATATCTCACCATGAAACGAAGCTTCATGAATGAAGAACGTGATGGTAAGAGAGTGGATGTCAAGATAGAAGATGTAGAGGCAGCAGCGCACGAGATCATTGATCCTTTGGTAAGTTCTTTGTTTGAAGCTAATGATGGATTGTCAGCCTATAAAAACAAACTTCCTTTTGAATATCACTTTCATGTAGGAGATACAGAAGTAGATATGATCAGATGGATCTTTGGAAAGATGCATGAATCTAAAACCTCTTTTATTGGGATTTGGAACTTAGGCTTCGATATTCCAGAAATCATTAAGGTTTTAAAAGAGAACAATATTCCATTAGAAGAAATTTTTGCAGACCCTTCTCTTAAAGAATTGGGATTTGCTTATGCTGATTATAGAGAAGACAAAAGACAAGTCCATCACTTTACTCAAAAGTGGCATTGGCTTACAGCGACTGCTCATTTTCAGTTTGTGGACTCACTTGCTTTGTATAGTTACATTCGCATGGTTGATGGTAAAGAACCTTCTTACGCTTTAGATGATATCTTGAAGAAATTCAATCTTGGAGGTAAGCTTAAGATTGATAAAACTCAAGAGTTAGAAAATCTACAGACAGAAGATTGGCATCGTGAGATGCTATCTCGCTTTTTTACCTATTATGCTTTATACGCCATGTGGGACGGTATGGCTTTACAGCTTCTTGAGTGGCTTAACAATGATCTAACAGCAATGATGCTCTTAGGTGATATTACACCTCCTAAATTTTTTGTTAATCAGACCATTCGAGTGACAAACACGCTTTACGATGAGTGGTTAGCAAAAGGATATGTATTAGGGACAGGGGTGGATGTAGAAGGATTAAAGGACGAAGATCTCTTAACAGAAGGAGGTGCTGTTCTAGAGCCTCAAAATCTAGTAGCTAAAGGGTTGAAATTATTCTTAGAATGGCCTAATCACTCTACGCATTGTTATGCGTGGGAAAATGATTTTGACTTTAGTGCTCAGTATCCTACAAACACAATGGTTCTTAATATTTCCAAGCAAACTAAACTTGGAACAATGTTAGGAATTAAAGCCCCTTGGGTTAATGTCAAGTATAAACAAGATGAGGCTATTGAAGTATTGTGTAGTTATCTCATTACTCCAAATGCTAACGGTGTAGAGTTAGGCGTAGATTTCTTTTCTTTACCTGACTATGAAGAAATGGATGAATTATTCAAAACCAAAATGAACATCCTTATTTAAAAAGAAAGGTTACTTTACAATGAAACTACTTTTCATCCTGATTATCGTTTATCAGCTTTTAGGATTTATAGGTAGCATTTATCTACTAGGGGCATCAGGGTTTTCTGAAAAATGGAGTTTTAACTCTTTTAAAAGAAATCTATTTAAAAATAAAGTAGATTGGTTTATTTGGATTATTGTGTCTTCAACAGTTATGCCTATTTTGATACTCTTTCATTTAAAGACTAGAGTGTTATTGGCGATGGGAAGAAATGAATATACAGGCCGCAAGATTGATAAACCAAAAATTTATAACCTTAAGTTTCCTGATACAATAGAGAAATAAAGGATGGTCTTGTGAATGAATTGATAATTAAATTAGGAAAAGTATATAGAACAAAAGCTGGTTGTATTGTAAGAATTGAAAGTGTTCTACCTCGATTACCAGACGATCCTTTTCTCTATAAAGGAACAAATGGGTGTGTGTATAATTCGTTAGGGACTCCTAAATCTAGTCCTTTTTCTGTTGATAACAATAACACTGATCCTATCTTTCCAGAAGAAATACCAGAGCAAGAATATCTTGCTTACGAATTTATCAATTCTCTTAATACAACTCCTAGTCAAGCTTTTGAGAATTTAAGACTCTGGGGAGAAAAAATCTTTGGTCCAGTAATTCCTGAACGCATTGTTGAACGTGCTCAAGAGGAGATGGTTGAGCTTGCGGAAAAAGTCAAAGAAGGGTGGACATCAGAAGCAGTAGAAGAAGCTGCTGATGTAGTAGTCATTCTAACTAGAGCTCCCGGTTTGTGGGAGGCAATTGTTCGTAAAATGGAAATTAATTTTAATCGTAAGTGGAATATCAAAGGAGATGGTACTGGGTATCATGTCTCCGAATCAGAAGCAAAGTAATAATTTAAATTTATTTATAAAGGATATTAATAATGACTACTGAAGATATTGTCAATAAGTTTTCAGAATTTGAAACTAAAATAGCTTCTCTTGAGGCTAAGCATAATGCATTAGTTAATGTGCTAGAAACCAAGTTAAATGCACTCGAAACTAAGAATGCCCTATTAGCAACTCAGATTATTACAGTCGCATCAACTAAAGCACAATAGTTTATTAGGAGGAGAATGATGGTACAATCTAGAATTCTGTTAAAGGATGCAGATATTACTCTTTATTCTTCTCCTAATTTAGGAATATCAACGCAAGATCTTTTTAATGAGCTTTATGAAAATACTCCTTGGGAGCAAAGATCAATTGTCATTTATGGAAAAGAAGTTCAACAGCCAAGACTTATCGCTTGGTATGGTGATCACTCTTATACATATTCTGGAATGAGATTAGAACCGAAACCGTTGACACCAAGACTATTTCAATTAAAAGAATTAATGACAGATCTTTGTGGATCACCTTTTAATGGAATACTTCTTAACCTATATCCAGATGGGCAATCTTCGATTGGTATGCATGCCGATGATGAACCAGAGTTTGGGCCTAATCCAACCATTGCTTCTTTGTCTCTTGGCGCGGCCAGAAGATTTGATTTTAAAGCAAAAGATGGATCTTCTGAGATGATTAGCGTTGTCTTAGAGAGTGGGAGTGTTTTGGTTATGTCCGGTAATACTCAACAGTTTTATAAACACGGTATTGCTAAAACCAAAGAGAATGTTGGACCACGCATTAATTTAACATTTAGAAACATACTTTTTCCAAATTGAAAGAAATTGATTATGGATGATTTTGATAATTTCTTAGCAATACTTATACTTCATATTTCAGCGTGGATATCTAGTCTTTATCAATTAAACATTATTTTTACTTCTACAATTCCTTTAAATAACGTATCGTCATTTATAATTATAATTTTTGGATTATTAAGCCTTATATTCAGTTTTTCTATTTTCAGAAAAGTTAAAGATAAACCAAAGCCAGGTCAGATGGTATTTGTTACATCAAGTTTTATTATCTCTTGTTTATTTGCAGCCACTGCACATTGGATAAGTGCTGTTTTTGTTTTTACATCAGCTGTAGTAGCTATGGCTAATAGAAACGCTTATTATAAAGAACGATCTAAATCACTTTAGATTAAAGATTATAAAGGATGTGTTATGTCTGAGCTTAAACTTGAATTAGGATCATCTTATCACACCAGTTCTGGAACACTTGTTAAAATTGTTGCCCGGCGGCTATTTACCAATTATAATGATAAAGGAGAACCCACCGGAATATATTCATCGGTGTATGTTGGAGATAACAATAATCTCTACGATTCTCATGGACATTCTCTAGAACAGTTAACTTCAGACGATAATGTATCTTTCAAACCCTTTGAAAAACCAGAAGATCTTTCTTACCCGTATGGAGGTAAGCCTTTGAATAGTTTGGATCAAGATGTGTTGAATAAAATTACTGAACTTAAAATACTTGTAGAAGCTTCTGGTTTATCCGTTGAAGTTATTATTAAGTAACTCAACAATTATTTTTTTATAAAAAGGACAATAGAAATGGACCAAAGCAAATATCATGTCTCATCTTTAGTGGTTCATGTTTTACTGTGGGCTTCAATTCTTTATCAATCTAATGTATCAAGCACCTCTTCAGCGGCTTTGTATGTATTATCTTACTTTATGATTTGTCTTCTCACTGTTGCTGCAGTAGGAACTTTATTTGTTAACATTAATGATATTAAAAGTAAGCATCTTGAGACAATTTCATTACCTACATCTTTTATCTTTAATATATCAACATATGGAATAGCTGTAGCTCTTGTTGTATTGGGTTGGTGGTTTAATGCTACAATCTTTTTTCTAGCTGCTGTAACTGAAACGATCATTCGGTATAATTATCATGAAAAATCTGTTTTGAAGAATAAGCAATCTAATAACAACACTACTTTATGAAGCTCATTTTAAAGTAGAATAGTAATGATTTTACCTTATCGAATCTTAGCAGTAGATCCAGCTACTACAAAATCAGGTTGGGCTATTCTTGATATTGTCTCTTTATCTCCTTTAAAGATAAAGATTGTAGCCTCTGGTCAATTGGATGGCCAAAAGCTTGTCCGTAGCAAAAAAGAAATGATTGCTATTTTTCCTATTCAATTTTGTGTTCTTGACGCACTCTTAGATGAATATGAAAGATTGATTGAATTATACAAACCCGATCAGATTGTTTCTGAGAGCGCTTACGGCTATGTGCACATGTCTGCGCTTATTGCCCTCACTCTAGCAATCAATGTGCTTCGTAGAGCTTCTAAGAGGCTTTTAAACAAGGATGTGATAACTATTCCACCAACAATAAGTAAAAGAGCTTTTGCTGGATCAGGCGGCGCTGATAAAGATCACATGCGTTTAGCCTATCAAACAAACACTTATCTTGAAGGAGTAGTTCCTGATAGTGAGATTAGTGAACATGAGATTGATTCAATTGCTCATGGGGTAGGACATATCCGTAGAGATCTCATTGGGGATATTCAACAAATCTCCGCTAAAGAGAAAAGAAGAAGTAAATCTCAAAAGCAAAAAGAAAAAGATAGAGTTAAAGAGTAGAGAGAGGGCTCACGCCCTCTCTCTACTCTAATGTTTAATGGGAGTTAAAAACTTTAGTAATCACATTACATTTATTCTAACAATGTAAGATGCCTTATAAAGGCTAATAAATTTTGTAGAATCAAATAACGTGTGATTTACTGAAGAGTTATTGTGTCTGGATGATCAGATGATCGTCCATGAAAACATCCATAAAACTCATGTGCTGTTGTAAGGGGTCGCGGTATCACTACTTCATGACCATCTTTATTAAACACACGCATCGTAAAACTATCAGGACTTTCATTAAGAAAGGGTACTGATTCTTTTGCAACTAAAATGGCAGCACAGGCACTATGTACAAGTGTCTGTTCTGGTATCACCTCGACAAGATAAACACCACGAGGATTACGGTGATTACTGTGAGCTTGTCCTTCTACTGCGATATAAAACGGTAGGCTATTCTGGTTTCCTTGCTTCATATTAATCACCAATAATGCGATGGAAGGGCACAATTCCCACCATATTAATTATCTATGTAGTTATTAAAGATTATCTAACAAAAAAAATAAAGAATATTAAAAGTAAATTAATAAGGTGAGATTGCTAGTCTCACCTTATTAATATATTTAATCGGCGTCGGTTTTTACACCAAGTGCCTTACGGATACGATTTGACGCTTCTTCATGGAAGTTACGATCAATACGACCCTTAGTGGCAATACGAGTCTGCGTACGTCCGTAAGTGGTCTTAAACTGCTGCTCGCCGTCACCACGGAATGGAATTGGCGAATAGCTTTCAGCAGACACAGTGACATCTGTTGCACCACCAAAAGTAGGCAGTCGCACAGTTGCTGAAATAGCACGCCGCGCGTCGTCGTCCTTAAGATCAGTTTTGCTCATTTCGCCGATCTTCTGCTCAACATCATGAAGAGCAACATTTGCAGCTGCTGTCGTTTCGAAATCAACAGCACTTTGTACTTGATCAAGCATTTCCTTGGTTACACCGTGACGCGTTTCCAATGCTTCAACAAATACAGCCTTTGGAACATCACGTACCCCATTTGACTTTACCTTGGAGTTCTCAAGATAATGAGAAACAGCTTCAGTCATGTCAGTGGCATAACGACTATCAAGGGCATCACCCTTGTTCTTAACAACTACATCACCCATTGTGTATACACCTTTTTTAAAGTCAAGTACTTGAGAAAAAGAGAATTGATATGGTACCTCAATACTCTTCTTCACATCAGTAATATAGGGATAAAGCTAATATGAAAATTATTTTAATGAATGTTTTCACATGGGATTGCTGAAAATTCTTGTGGTGGGATAACAGCAAGATGTGTAAATGCTGCTAGACAACAATTTGCTAGACTCATCATTGTTGGAGCAATTACAGGTTTTTTGTCATCTATTAAACAAGAAGAGTAAATATATTTTTCCGGATGAGTATCGCTAAGAACAGCTAAACATTCTTGATCTTTAGTTTTCCAACTAACTGATTTGACAACACTACCATTACCTGTATCTTCTAATTCATAATCTGTCGTAATCATGCGCAATTCCTTTATTTACAAATTTAATCAAATAAGATATCTAAAAATTTTAAAATACCTATTGACAATAAAAATCCATATGCAATAAGAAAAGAGTAATGCTTAAATAATTTTTTTAAAATTAGAGCAAAAAATCGAGTACCTTGAAATAGATCAGAAGCTTTTTTCACAATATTCTGTTTAAAAGATACAGTAGGTTTAAATAAAACTTCTACAAATAAATCACCCTTATCGTCTTCATCAATGGCGGTAAGACCACATTTAGGAAAAATAGCAATACACCCATGTTGAATATCTTTAGGAAAAACAATTTTCTTTCCTAAAGGATAAGGATGATTAGAAAGATTAAATACTTCACCTTTTCTAATGTCTCTTTCATAAACTTCCATTGAAGTGTGTAAATCTCTACCTTCAACGGTAAAACCTTCTTGGTCTCTGAGAACTATATTAAATTCTACAATGCCAGATGTTGGCGAAGTAAATTCAACTTTATCTCCACTAATTATTCCAGCAGGTACCTTAAAGCGTTCTCCATCAACTTCAGCAATAGTACCAAAATAATTTGCTGACATATCAGCTGTAAGAGCAAAGCTTTTAGATACTTCTTGATTAAATTCAGTTTTTACTTTTACAATTTCATCATAAGCATTTGTGATCGCTGTAAATTTATCTGTTGCCGTTGGATCGTTATGATTTTTATCTGGATGATAAATTTTTGCTAGTCGACGATATGCTTTTTTAACTTCTTCTAATGATGCATTAGAATCTAGTTCTAATATTTGATAATGCGCATTCATAAACCACCCCATTAGATTCTACTCAATAAAGTAATATACTGATAAAAGATAATTGATACTAATCGATAGGTAAAATTAAGATATTCCAAGCTAGGATTTTATTGAACTTTGTATAACTTTATTTAGGAGACTGGCATGCGAATCGCCAGCCTGATGCTTACTGATTTTAGTTTAATAAAAGACTCAGGTATTCAAGAATTAACAGCTACCTTTACAGAAGAAGTCCAATTGATTATCGGTCGTAATGGTTGTGGAAAAAGTTCTGTTCTTCGTCAACTCTCTCTTTATCCAGCAGTCAGATCTCTCTTTGGGAAGAAAGGGTACAGAGCTTTAGTAGTCGAAAAGGACGGGGTCTATTACAGATTAGAGACTGAGTACGAAAAGCCTTCTTCTCCTCACCTTTTCTTTGAAGGAGATAATGAAGAGAATCTAAACATAGGCCGTACTACTCAAACACAACAAGAACTTATTATTGAACATCTAGGGATCACGCCTTTACTAGATGATCTGATTATGAATAGATATGTCTTTCCTAAGTGGACATCTTCTAAAAGAAAAGAATTTTTAATGAGTGCAAATCCTGATCAAATAGGATTTGTTCTAACTCAAATAAAATTAATTTCTTCTAAGATTAAAGCGTGTAAAAATAATCTGACTAGACTTCAATCTCGTAAGATCTTACTTGAACAAGATCTTTTAGATGAAGACACTCTTTTATCTCTTAATGAAGAGAAGAAAGTTATTAATGAAGATCTTACAAATTTTCAACAAAACTTGATGGATATTGAAGTAGGTCTCAGAACCACTGATGGTTCACACTCTTCTTTATCGTTAACTGATCTTCCTGGTATTCGTAAAATTATTAGAAGATGTCATTATCAACTCTCTGGATTATCTCATGTTAATCGTGACGATAAACGAAGACAAATAGATAGAGAAAATCTTTTATCTTATATTGCAGTTTGTGATCAACAGTTACAACAAGCAGATGAGAATATTGTTTATCAATCTGGAGAACTCGATAAGTTAGAAACGCGATATAGAGAGTTATCTTTGGAAGGGGATCTTCATGAAACAGATTCTTTAATCCAAAGACTTGAAATTGAAATTAACAAACTTCAAATCTCTCGTCCTTTATTTGAATTGTCTTTTGAAGACCTGCAAATTAGATATCAAGAACTTGATGAACTTAAAGATCGTCTTGGATTATTCAATGAATTAAGTATTACTTTAATTCCTACCAAGAAACGTCAAAGAAGAGAACGTTCTTTAGCATCTAGTCAATATAGACAGACTACCTATAGAACGCGATTATCGGATCTTCAAAATCAATATGAAACGTTGATGAGAAGACATAGTCTAAGCCCAAGTGATATTCCTGACTCACCTTGCGCCAAAGATCGCTGCCCTTTATATTCTCATTTCATGGGGGAGTATCAAGACACAGAGTCTAAGCGACAATCAATTAATTATTCTATTCAAAAGGGATTGCGTAAGATAGAACGGTTAGACAAATATGTTAATTTTTTGTCTAATTATTTTAATCAAGCTAAACCTTATTACGACCAAATACAGTGGTTGGTAAATTACGCCCAATCAAATCCAATTCTTCATAACGTCCTTTTGAAAATGGACATTCTATCTGTTCTGTCAATAAATCCACACCGTATCACTCAACAGCTTCAAGATGCTTATGATCACATTGGGCAGTGGATTAAGTTAAAGACTATCAAATCTGATTTAGAGACAGCTTATGCTTTCAAGAATCGTCAAATAAGCTCAGAAAGTCATGATGTTATTAAATTGGTTTCTAATATTGAATCTATGACTAAATCTTTGTATGATCTTCGCCAATCAATTATTCGTTTATCAAAACGAAAATGTGAACTAGAAAATAAACTTAATGATATTACAGTATTCTCACAAATAAAATCAACAATGTTAACTATTCAAGAACAACATGTTGAAATGACAATGTCTTTAGCTCAACATCATGAGAATGATAAACTCGCTCTTTTAAAAAGAGGTATCGATCATGTTAGAGATAAACACTTTGCTAGGTTAGGAGATATTGAACGTATCTTAAGAGCACAGGCTAGTTTAAAAGAACGATATCAAGAAGAAGTATTGTCACAGATTGATATTATCGAAAAAGAGTTGGCAGATCTTCAGCAAATTGAAACCGCACTGATTACAATTCCAAAAGAAAACATGATTGGATTTATCAACACGGTCTTTGATCAAGCTAATAGATTGATTGATTCTATTTGGACAGCACCTTTAAAAATAGAGTTGTTGTCTAAAGACGATCCTTTGACTTATGAGTTTCAAGTCTCTGGAGATAATGAAACATTACGTGAGCTAAGTGAATGTTCAGAAGGACAAACAGAGATCTTATCTTTAGCAATTAATCTATCTTTAAGAATTGTATTAGGTCATCTAAATTATCCCATTTGTTTAGACGAAAGCGGTCGAACATTTGACGATAAACACAAAATGAATCTTATCTTTCTTCTTAGAACATTATTAAATGATAAAGTTATTTCTCAGTTATTCTTAGTTAATCATCATGCTTCTATCCATGAGGGTTTTTCCCAAAGTGAAACGATGGTGATTAGAGAGGAAAATGTTCTTCTTCCTGAAGTGTACAATAAACATGTTACTTTTAAATAAAAAATAAACATATTAAGAGTAGGGGGCAAGTGCCCCCTACTCTTAATGATGAAGTATCTTTTTACATCAACATGATAATCATTGACCCACCAAGAATGTGGATGACATGGTTGGCATTATCAACGTCTAAACCACCGCTGGCCAATACCTGTACCATATGCGGAGGTTCTGCACAGATTGCATCATCTAGAGCTACCCACTTATCTTTTACCTCTAGATGTCGAAGTAACCATTCTTGAATGGCTTCTGCTCTTGGAAAAGTGGGATATAATGTTTTACAATCAGTGGGATGAATATATTCAGCTTTAAATCCATGATTAACTAAAGCAACTTCAATATCAGGTACACCTTTTGCTTTTTGATTATGTGTCGTGTTAAATACAACCTTGGCTTTTGTAATAGCACAGATTTCATTAAGAACCGCAATTGTTGTTGCTGGAAATATTCTATCCCAACAACTATTAGGGTTGACCAACAATTGAGTTGCGGGTATCATTACACCGTCGATATCGAGGAAAATGATTGGATCACTCATAATGGGCCTTTTTCAGAAGTGGGAGGTTTATTATTGAAATCAAAAAGGCTTGGTTTTCTTTTACGAATAACTTCATAAACTTTATCAAATACTTCTGGAGGCATGGTTTCACGTCCATGTAACATATTGAGTAATCTCTTACGCTTAGTGTTTGTAGCAATACTCATTGCTCTCACACCAATCTTTAATTCGCTCATCATGTGGAGTAAAGCTTCTTGAATTGAACTTGGTCCACCCTCTTGCACTGATTGCGCAAGTATTGTTTGTTGTTCAATTCTTGATGTTAAAACTTCTTTGCCTAATTCTCTAAAACTATTTTTCATATCCGACACTAAAGATTTCTCTTCTGCATCTTCTTGACTGAAAGGTAAAGAAGCTTGACTACTATCTTTTTTAGACATGTTTAAATTCCTTATCTCCTAAAATATTAAAGCTAGTTAATAAAAAAAAGAGATATCATTAAGAGAGGGGGTATATACCCCCTCTCTTAATTAAACATTAATTACAAGACTAAGTCGTCACCGCCACCAGACTCAAGTCGTTCGACTGAAGTAAACTTCTGCGCCCGATCTTGATTTTGTGATCGCTCAACATAATCAATGATCTTCTCAATTGAAGATACATCACTGGTAACCTTACCGACAATGGTTCTGTGAGTTTGATAATAAAACCCAGTTTTCTTCAGTCGAGCAGAGGGAAGCCCAATAGGTCCTTGAACATCTGCTGCCTGAAGAATCAGAATGGAATCAACCATTTCAGTGGAGTCTGTGCCAAGAACAGCACCTGAACTATTGGCAGTAGGATGATTGTCAAATGTCAACAACTTTACCCCAGGCTGAATCTGCGAAGCAGCTTTGCTAGGGTTAATCCAGTTAAGACGATCTTGACGATCAACTTCATATACAGGCTTAGTCAAAAGATCTACTAGATCAGACATCAAAGTTGCGGCAAATTCATCAACTTTAACACGATCAATATTGTCATTTGAAAGAAGAATTAAAGGAAGGAGTAAGTTATTATTCTTACAAATAGAATTCAATGTCTTCAACGTATTAAGAGTATTAACAGCACCGACGCTATAGCTAGTATCAGCAACTGCAACACCAATAACTTGTACTTTGCGGCGTGCATATTCACGAATCAACAAAGGACCAATAACTGAACCAGAACCACCACTCAATGAAAATACGACAACAGCAACATCACCTTTTGCCATAGCTTCATCAGTCATGTTGGGAAGTTCGCGCTCAATATCACGCGCGTTCTGCGAACGATTTGAACCACTACCATCACCACTGGTAACAATATTTGCAGTTTCCCCATGTCGGGTGTTAGTCATTGACGTATCAAAATATAGTACTTTATTCAGATTCTGATTGGTCAAGAAAGGACGAGCCAAGTTGATACCACATCCACCACAACCGGCAATCGTTACTGAAACTCGAGAAGGATTCTTGGGATCAAGCATAGAACCGACTTCCTTTTTTGGAACATCTGCTGCTACCGTTGTAGGGGTGGGGTTTGTTGGAATAGGAGCTTCAATATCCATAATCGGATAATCCTTTTTAAAAGTAAGTGATTCTTTATTTAAAAACAACAAAGAGATTTAAAACAAGAATAGAAAAAAAATGATACCTCATCGGTACAACATCTTTCTTCACATTGGTAATATAGCGATAAATGATAGATGGTATTTATGCAGACATACTTGGATTATTCATACTGAATGAGTAGATGTCTATATCTTTAATTGGTCCATTATTACAATGAAATAAAATTATATCATGATTCGTCGTTTTAGTTGTATCATGATAAGTTGCCCAGAACCCAAACAATAATTCGGCCAGTCCATAATTCTCCCTGATGAATATAGGATCTGTACTCAAACGATTATTATCTTGAATGAGAGAAACTAATTTACTCAAAACATCATACTGAGAAATGTCTTGAGTAAAATATTCATAATAATTGTGTAAATCATACGTTATCTGATCGGTTACACTTTTGTAATGCCGCTTGGCATCAAAATAACTCATTCCGTATATAGGAATGGGTTGATAACCACTTCTGTTGTTTGTGGGTACTAAAAGAACATGAAAATCTTCTTCAAGATGTCTAATCGATGTAGCTCGCTTAGTTTTTGTATAGAAGTTTTTCATAATCTCTAAAACATGATTGTCATTAATAATGGTTTTACTTCCCTTGACAAATCTTTTCAAGTCAGAAGACAATGACGATATCAATTCTTGACGAGGTCCACAAATAGCAGTTTGCATAGAAATCTCAATTTGGTCTCCCCCATTAAAACTGAGCTTCCATAATACATCACAGTAATCATTCTTAGATTTATCTTCAGTATAAAAAATATGCCCACAATTAGTTTCCGCAGCCCACTGAGTTGTGGTGACAAATCTTACAAAATGTTTATCTCTCAATTTGATTAAGTTATTCAAAAAACTTCTAACGACAGTTAATTCTTCGCTAGATTGAGGGTCTTCAATTTCAATACCTATTAAAGTAGGTATAAAACCATGACTAGGGTTTTTTGATAGGAGACTATACATTCTACTAAACACACGTTCAATAGATACATCAAACTTCTTAAGTGAAACAAGATGCTCAAAAGCGTAACGTTGGTTAATACGTGTCATAAATGTCTTTTTCTAGAACAAAATAGTTCTAGCTCCTTTGTAAATGAAACATAGATGTGTACCATGAACATAGTAGATAGAAATACACCTGGGACCGAAGCCCCAGGTGTAATCTACTTAACCAAATTTTGTATTAAGATTAAGCAGGCTGAGCGTGTGGCATAATTGCCTTAAGCGTGGAAGCAATCATGCGGAAGCCGCCGACAACAACATATTTCGTGATACGGAACATCAAGCCAATAAGACTGATGATTGCACCAAAATATGCCGAGCTAACAATACGCTCAGCCGCATAACCTGCAACCGCAGAAACTGCGCGACCAGCTTTAGTCGACGTACCAACAACCTTAGAAGCGAGTTCTCTACCAGCTAGACCGCCAGCTATACCAACGGACGCACCGCCGACAAATAATTCCTTCGTCACTTCGCCAGCAACACGGACCAACTTCATGGAACGAGTACCAAGTGCTTTCCAGGACTGCTGCAGAGCATCCCAAGCACGATTCAGCTGCCCACTCATTGCTTTAACAGCAGTCTGCGACCAACCGAGTGAAGAAAGTGCAGCACCCTTCACTACGTCCTTTGATTTCTCAAAGACAACCATGATCTTGGTACCACCTTCGGAAATCTTGGCAACAAGCTTACCACCAGGGAACTTAATACGACCAAGTTGATCGCGAACTGTGTTCACAAACGACTTGAATACATCAAGTTTTGCACCAGGTGCTGGAGCGCCGCTAGCAACAAATGCAACAATTCCTGCTACAGCTGCTGCAGATGCGATAACAGAAGCGATGGTGGCATAAGGATGTGCTGCAACAACGGCACCAGCAGCCTTAGTTTTGTCCCAAGCTTTCTCACCAATTGCGCTAACCATTCCCGAAATCTTGTTCCACAAAGGCGTCAGAACACTGATTACGCCTTCGCCAGACATCTTGGCAACATGCAAGATCTTTGCAGCCCACTGAGTGGTCTTTTCTGCAATCTTACCAAGAACAGATTCAAGCGCCAGCTGCGACTCTGCACTGTCACCTGCCGAAGCAGTGATCGACTCAAGACCCAACGACTCAAGCGCTGTACCATTCAGAAGACCTGTGGTCTGCATGATTGCGGCGGTGGTAGGATTGAAACCAAACTGTTCGATCGCCAGCGCGGAATCAGTAAGCATCCGCATTTCTGTATCCAGCAATTCAATTTCTTGTTCGTCAGCATCAATGCTTGCGAACATGCTTTCCATACCAGCTTCATCATCTTCCATGACTTCACTATCGTCTGCATCGACAACGACATCGTCTGCAGGGCCGGTCTTTTCAGGGGCATCCCCAAATTCACCTTCTGGCAATTTAACGTCGGTGTCAGTAGCATCAGCAGCTTGCTCTGGAGCAGCCTGTTCCGCCTGAGCAAGTGTCACATCGCTTTCAATAGCCTGCAGATCGCTCTGCTGCTTGAGCTCATCATCTTCAGGTACATTGGCCATCGGATCTTTGGATTCATCCGTATTCTGAATCATTGTATCCTGTGCCGCACGCTGCTGCTTAGCAGCAAAAATATGTTGGGCAAACATAGTCATGTTAAAATTCTCCAAACGCGTTATGGATTGTATAAATCTTTTTTCTTCAGTTACCATGGCAAAAGAAAAAAGCCGGAATAAAAGGAACTGCCGATTCCTTTTATAACCCAATAGAATAGCAATTTTATCTATAAGAGGAGGGCATCGACCCTCCTCTTATATTAATTGTTATTAATCGTCATTATCTTCACGATAAGCACAGATCACAGATTTACAAAAATCACTTCTAACAATATCGTCAACTGTAAAATCCACATGACCTACATTGTGGAGATGTTTTAATCGATTTAAAGAATCTTCTAATCCAGATGTTCCGTCAATAAACTTTTGCTCTTTGTAGTCACCAGCGAGAACAATTTTAGTATTATGACCTACTCTGGTTAACAACGCTTTCATTTGACTAGGGGTACTATTTTGAGCTTCATCTAATAGAACTACAGCATCATCATAAGTACATCCAAGGATACTACCTAAAGGTTCAAAAATGACACGTTCTAGTTTAACGAGACTCTCCACATGGGCGGCACCCAGTAGCTTAACTAAGATGTCTCGCATAGGTCTGACAGCAACAGCTATCTTGTCATCTTTATCCCCAGGTAGAATACCTAGTTTTTGACCAATTTCAATACCTGGATTTGTTAAAATTAACTTATTTTTATTGTTTGAAAGTAGGAATGGAATACCCACAGCAATAGCAACGTGCGTATTATGTGTAACAACATATTCATCTGTGATATACAAATGATCAGGATGATCAATCATAATACACTGAGCTTCTTTTTTACCTACATACTCGATATGTTTGATACGAAGTCTTAAACAATCTGTGTACTGATAATTTTCAGAACAACGTTGTTTTTTACGGGGAAGTCTAAATAAAGAAGAAGGATCTTTATACCGTATATTTAAATTATACGCCATTCTTCCTAATTTATATTCTTCTTTATATGTGTAATAAGTTGTTTTATTTGATATTCGACATATACCCCCCAAACTTCTTACTAAATCTTGAACTTGGGAAGCCATGTAACTACTTGTAGTGCAAAATGAAACACTTCCAGTTTTTACATCTGCTGTACCATCTGAATCCATTAATCCCTGAAGAAGTGACAGTTTTTGAGAAGCCGAAGCTTCCATATATTCATCAGGAATAAATTTGATATGACTTCGTGCTTCATCTAATTCTAGATATCTTAAACTTTCAATAAAAGAAGATGTGTTTACTTTACCATTAGTTCTTATCTTTTTAACAATTCCATAATCAATAGGCTTAGTTCTGTTAACCAACTCAAAATCATCTCCTATAAATTTTGAAACTTCATCTACAATGAATTGATCTTGTGTTGATATAACTACACTATTTTTAGTAATGTGACCATCACCTAGAATTATTCCTAACACATAAGGATCAATCGGTAGTTCGATGTCTTCTTTTATTTCTGGTTCTGGAAGTTGTATATAGAGTCTATTTTTCCAAGACCTATTTACCTCTAAATTTATTCTAATATCTTTTAAAGGAAGGGTTCGCCATCGAGTATGAGAAGGTTGCCAATCGTAAAGATAAACATTCCAGAGATGTTCATCGCAACATTCAGTAGACCGCCCATCTTCAAATGTAATGCGATAAATATCTTTGAGACCTTGAGGATATACACCTGTCACCAAAGATTCAGTACCATCTGGAGTTATAACAGTAGATCCAACTTTAACGTCACCCATCCTGTCCCACCCTTTTGGAGTGCGTACCATAGCAGTCAACGGCTGCGCTTTACCCGTACCAGCAGGACCTGTTAAAAAGGTAGCTGTATTAGCAAGAATAGTTGCATATGCTTTTCGCTGACCTGAAGTTTTTGGAGTAAAGGTAGGTTTTGTAAATGATATTATTTCACCATAACCTTCTCTTACTCGACCGCCGTTTCGAGATTTTCGATTCTGGCGGCTTGATCCGTTAGAAACTTCATCTGTATTCTGAGGACGACGTTTTCTCATAACGATCCACTTCCTTAAATTTTGAAGGAGATAAAAGTTGGTCCTTCATAGAAGCATGTAAAAAACTAAAACGTACTTTATAGGTAAACTATTCTCTAACATACTCTTCAAAACTGCAAATGTCATCTCCTTCTTTTTGAACTAACATCCAACCAGTTAGATCAAGTTTCCAAAATGTATCTGCTTCAAAAGTACCAGTGACTCTAGTTAAAAGAATACGACTAGTATAAGGGAGAGCTTGTTCATAAATTGAAGCCCCTCCAATAACAAAAGCATCAAGATTACCTTGATACCAATTAAAGAGTTCTTCTATTTGATCAGTAACAACAAAGTCACCATCATGATTAATGTTATTTTTGCTGACTACAATATTCTCGCGACGAAGAAGAGGTTTACCAATAGATTCAAAAGTCTTACGGCCCATGATGACTGGATGGCCAATAGTTATTCGTTGAAATCTTTTCATATCTCTATCAATGCGTGGCCAGGGGAGACCGTTTTGAAAACCAATCCCCCCTGCTTCATCGCATGCTGCAATAATTGTAATCATTCTTGTTTCCTAAAAAATCTATACAGCCATCTCAGCTTTAATTGCTTCTTGAGGATCATAATCACAAAGTTCAAAATCATTCATTTTAAAATCATCAATGAATTTAATATCAGGATTTAATTTAACAGTTGGTTCACTCATAACAACTCGATTGATTTGTGTTTCGACTTGTTCTAAATGATTAAGATAAATGTGGGCATCCCCAATAGTTAAAATAAATTCTTTAGCTTTAAGATTACAAACCTGAGCAATCATTAGAGTCAGTAAACTGTAGCTGGCAACGTTAAAAGGATTTCCCAAAAACATGTCATTACTCATTATGTTCAAATGGAGTCGTTAATTCCATTCCGTTTCATGTTTAGGATTTATGAAACTGCTGCATGTCACCATGCAGATCAGACTATATCACCTTCTGCCTTTTTAAACAGAAGCCTTCCCGTTTCGAACCGACTTCGGTCCTACGAGCAATCACGCTCTAGTCGTTGGGCATTTCAAACCATTTCCATTCAAGGAATTTAAGATTTTTACTTTTTATTCTGAAAAGAACAACAGTAGTGTTAACGCCGAGTTGACGTCCAGCTTCTGTTAAACTTGGATACACAATTCCATTTATCAATACTTTTTTAATATTAGCAGGAATTCTTCCTTTGTGTATTTCAGACAATCTCTGTCTTGTTTCTTTACTGTGAGATCTTCCGTAAAACGGATTTAATACACCTATTCGTAAAGAAGCGTTTTGAGACATAAGTGCTCGGTGATTTTCTGTCTTTGGTTTACCTTTATTAACAGATTCGTTCACCGCATAAAAATCTTTTAACTTACCTTTGATTAAAGCTCGACTACTTTGTGTATGAGTTCGACCAAACATTCCATTGCGCTCACCCCATTTAGAAAAGATTGTCAATCTATCTTCTTCAGAAAGACTGTTTCTCCAATTTCTTAAATTTTCAGCAAGCTTGATACGGGTTTCTTCTTTACTGGGATTATTAGTAAAAGTATCATATCCACATTCAATGTTTATTACTTCAGGATTATTCTCATTGGCTTTTATTAATGCTTGCTCAAATTGATGAGCAAGTTTTTTTGTAGGCATTGGAATAAACTCTGGTTTTTCGTCATATTCCCAACCATCATCATACAACTTTTGTAAAGTTTTATTGTGATGAATACCTTTTGAAAGTTGTCTACAGTGATGCCAAAGTCTATTTCTGAAATGATTTGTATGGCCAATATATTTTCTACATTCTTTTCCTTTTCTAAAAGAAAGAATGTAGCACAAAGCTTCTGCTTCCATGGGGATTACCTTTATTTCTATATGATTAAAAGGTAATCCTAAAAACAGTTTGTTTAGCAACGGGTTCTCTCCATTAATGGAGTGCTTCCCGTTTTAGGGAAAGTTTTTCGACTGAGATCACTCTCAGAAGCCGCAGTATTATTTACGGATGTAAAGCTGACATGACAGCTCTCCATTTCTGACATAAAACTGAGAAAGAACGTGACAAGGAGGTAGAGCCATCTTATCAAGTTCGCCTGGGTTCCAAGCGGTTAATAGATGTCGTCTTCCTTGAGGATCTTGTTTAATCCCGGCGATGAGATCTGTAAGTTGATCGGTCGATTTTACACCAACACTTCCATCACTCAACAATATAGGTGTTCTCCAGTCACGCCATTGCACCCCATAGACTCTACCAAGATCTCCTTTAAACTTGGCTTTATCTTTCCAATACCCAGCCTCAGCATTCGCAGTCCAGATAGTCTTCTTTTTATCAAGCTCTTCATCAGATATATCAGAACCATATCTGATTCTAGCAAGACGGCGTTCATCTCCTGATCCCTCAATGAACCACAATAACTCACTAACTACAGCAAGCCAGTTGATTGACTTTGTTGTGAACAAAGGAAATGCTTCAGCAATATTAAAACGAATTTGTTCCCCAAATACACTAATTGTACCGACACCAGTTCGATCTTGTGCTTCAATACCGTTATCTAAAATATCAGCAAGTAACTTAAGATATAATTCTTCATTATTAGTCTTGAGCATAACTCATCCTTTATAATCAAAGATTCTTTTTATCAATAATCTACAGTTTTGTAATTATACATTCTGCAGCTTCTAGAGCGGTAGATACGTGTTTAAATGTATCAACAGAGTGATGAGATTTATTCCATGATCTATTAATCAAATATATTTCTGGAACTATGCCCATCACACTAGAGGCATGATAAGGATTATCTTCGACAAAAGCAAAGATATCGTAAGTATCTAAAAGTTCTTTTAGTCTATGTTCTTTTGATTCTTGTACTGTTACAAAATGCATGTCATCTACAAGCAAATCAAGACTATGTTGATCTAACCACTTTTGGGTAGCTAAATTTGGATTAGAGTGCCAAGCTCTAGCACTCAATAAAACATTTTTGTATCCAAATGTTTTTGTTAATAAAAGTGCTTGTTGCGTATAAGAAAAAGGAAGAGCGTTTTCAATAACTCTATGTTCTTCTAAATACTGGGTAGTCTCTAATCCTTCAGGTCTACCAATATATTGTCCCCACAGATAATCTGTCCATGTGTCTGGATGAGGACATTGATTGTTAGTCAGAATAGAGGTATTATAAAAACTTATGCTTGTAGGTGTAAGTACATCATCAACATCCCAGATTATAGTTTTTGGTTTCATGTAACCTCCACTGACTCTAAACGTTGTTTTACTAACATTCCCAAAGGAAGCAACCTGTGCTGATAATCAGGAGTTACCACTTGTTGTGGTTCATGATTACATTCAACCAATGGTTCAAAAGAACCTGGGAAAAACTTTATATCTCTAGCCCACAGAAGATCTGCATTAAGTTTATTATACCCAGATGATTGCCACTCATCTGATAAACTAAGAATGCATTCTTTTTGACCTTCAGAAAGTCTACTAATAATAACGTCAATATTTTCCTTAGTGAACGGGTCATTGACCACACTTAAAGTTGTCATACATTACCCTTTCAAAGTAGGGGGTTTTTATAAAAATGTTTATTTTAAATTAAAGACTAATTCTTCAATCATAGATCACCTTATTTATCAAGCACCCTTTTCTCTGAGCTCTTGCGCTTCTTTTTCATGAGAAGCAATACATTGAGCAAATAATAAAATTCGTTCAGCACAATCTAGCTCACCAGGTTTAAGAATAAAAGATTTCTTTCGCATTTGACAAATATTAAAAATTCCGTTAAGTACAACAGCTTCAAAATGATTTGCCCCTAATGCTTCAATGAAGTCTTTAGTTTCAAATGTATAAGGTTTTAATCTTTTAGGATCAACAATTGACACAACCATGTTGAAGTTTTGAAAATCTTCTTTATGGGGTCTGGTAAGAAATTTTGAATATTGAGAAAATTTCCTTACAATTTTAAATAGTAAAGATTTTCTTTTTGTAATAGCCAATAATCTTTTAGAATAATAAAGAATCTTTTCTGCTTCATAAACTTTGGTCGATCCTGGTTTACCTAAATCTTTACGAAGTTTACAAAGACGGACAGTCGATTTAAATATAGTGCCAGAAGAAAAGTTCATTTCAAAAAATTCAATGATATCTTCTATTTCAACAACTACTTCTTCTTTTCCATTTTTTTCTGGAATAACTTCAAGATAGTAATTAACATCACCCCCAGATATAACTGTCTGCTTGACAGCAACCTTTCGTTTATCTTCCATGATGATACTTTCTAAATTAATTGTTTTAAACGGAACGGGATTGTCTGAGCTCAGGATTACAAGGTTCTCCATTGCAACATTCAGTACACACATGAGCAATTGTGGAAATAAGAATTAGCGCAAGAATAATTGTTAATCCTACAACAACAAATACTTTCATTGTGATATTACCTTTGTTTCATCTTTATTCAATACTTCTTGAGCAATGGCTGCGTAAGGTATACTTGAATAAAAATAGTGTAAATCTAAAGTAACTACAGAGTCAGAAATGTTTTTAAATCCTAAACATTTTATTTCTTTATTAATAGGGCAATAAACAAGTATGGCTGGAAGATATTGATCAGGACCTAACCAATCCCCCTTACATAACACACGAGTATTATTAGTAATAACAGCTGTCATCTTCATTAAGGCTATTTCTTTTTCTAACCATTCAGATGAACTACCTCGTTTCTTCTTGATATCTTCTAAAAGCTACAGGAGTTCAGGAGATGAACTTTGTGGAGACGGAAACCTTTCAGCCACGATACATCCTTTGTTTATTAAAAAGATTATATTCACTTTATTGTAAGTTCTAATATAAATATGATTTTTGTTTTATTTCTTGGTTTATATCTTGGCTGAATTTTAAACAACAAGATTATTTTATGCTTATATGGTGGCATCTTGATCTCAAAGGAGATTGTTTATGGCAGACACAAAATTACTTTCTGATTCTTTAGTTTTTACACAAGCCATAGCTGCAATCAACGCAAACGTTGCTTCGCAAATTACTAGTGGCGTTGAAACTAGTTTTGCTGCACTATTAGTAAATCTCCCCGATGAGGCTGATGGTGACCCTGTTCCAGTTTCTGGTCCGTATCTTTCTGCTGGAGTATTTAAAGTTGCGAAATAAATTTATTCAAGCAGCAATGCTTTCATTGTTGTTAATGTCACCAATTTCTGCCCAAAAATTTGGCAAAAAAGGTGGCGTTGCAGCTAACGATTCAACCTACAATGGTCAAGGCGAAGTTACTAACGGCACCTACTCCATTAATGGAGACACTGGTGCTGCTAAGTTAGGTCCTATTACTTCAACTGGTCCTATTGTCACTGTTAGTACAATTACTGCGTCAAATGTCATTGGTACCAATACTGGTGACCAAACTGACATTATTGGTAATTCTGCTACAGCTACCAGACTTCAAACGCCCCGTACGATAAATGGTGTTCCTTTTGATGGTACCAGTCCTATCACGATCAACGCAGTTGATAGTGTTGGTCGTTTGGGCGTAGCTAGTAATCTTTCTGATGTGGCAAACGTTACGGCTGCTCGTACTAATCTTGGGGCCGCTGCCTCCGGGGCTAATACAGATATTACATCTATTACAGGGTCAGCCGCTCGGCTTACTACTGCACGAACATTATCGTTAACTGGTGACGTCACTGGATCGACAACGTTTGATGGTACAGCAAATGCTTCTACCACTACAACCTTATCTACGATTAACTCAAACGTCGGTACGTTTGGTTCAGGCGTTGCAATTCCCATAATCACAGTCGATGCAAAAGGGCGCATCACTTCTGTATCTACGTCATCGGTGACTACTGCTGGTACAGGTACTGTAACCAATGTTTCTGTAGCAACCGCTAATGGTGTTTCTGGTTCAGTTGCCACATCTACAACTACCCCTGCTATTACCTTAAGCCTTGATGCAATTACACCAAGTTCAGTGAACGCATCTGGTAACGTTAGTGGATCTACTTTAACAAGTACAGTGTCAACGGGCACCGCCCCATTAACTGTCGTTTCTACAACGGTCGTTCCAAATTTGAATGCTAGTCTTCTTAATGGACAAGCAGGTTCTTATTACAACAATGCCGCAAACTTAACTGGCACTGTACCTGTTGCTTCTCTACCAGCTATCACTGGTGACGTCAATATGTCCAGTGGTACCAACGTTGCTTCATTGTCTACAGTTAACAGCAATGTGGGTACTTTTGGGTCCGCCTCTACTGTACCAGTTGTAACTGTGGATGTTAAAGGACGTATAACCTCTGTAGCAACTGCTACAATTACAGGTACAGTTAGTAACGTCTCAGTAACCACAGCAAATGGTGTCTCTGGTACAGTTGCTACCTCTACAAGTACACCTGCAATCACGTTATCATTGGGTGCCATAACACCTACATCGGTAGCAGCTACTGGTACAGTAACTGGATCTAATCTATCTGGTACCAATACTGGTGACCAAACTACAATAACGGGTAACGCAGGTACAGCTACAGCACTTGCAACAGGACGTACTTTAGGAATAACCGGGGATCTTGTTTATACAAGTCCTACGTTTAACGGTACGGCCAATGTTACCGCAGCAGGTACTCTTGCTACAGTTAACTCAAACGTAGGTACATTTGGTTCTACAACTGCTGTTCCAATTGTAACAGTTAATGGTAAGGGTCTAGTCACTGGGGTATCCACTGCCACACTAGGTTCTGCTGCTGTTAAAAATACGGGAACTAGCGGCAATGTGGTCGCTTTACTTGATGCGACCAATACGTGGAGCGCTGCAAATATTTTTACAGGTAACCTTAACTCAGATTATCAGCTTAGAGTTGATAATAGCGCCACTACGGATTTCGCTCAGGCTATACTGTCTCTTTCCACAGGTATTCCAAACTCTTTTATTTTACACAACCTACATAACAATACTGGAAGTCCTTATTATCAAATTGCTTCTGGGCCCGCTGTTATTGCTGGGTACTTTGACTTTGACACACATGTGTTTCGCAACAAAGCAAAAACTACTAAAGCTACCTGGAGTGCTAATGGTGACTTTACCATGTCGGGTATCGCAACATTTGATGGTGCTGATGCAGAAGAACAGCGTGTTTCCGTCAAGGGAGGTAAACTATCTGTCAATAGCTTTGATGGAGCTTCAGCTTCTGCAACTGAAGCGATGGATTGGCCAGTACCTCCTTTTTCAGTTCGTACCTTTGGTGACTTTACTTCTCAGACTGTAGCTATGTTCGGGCTTGCAAATGATCCTGAATATGTTGCCGACGAATCAATTTGGAATATTAAATTATATCAAACTGCAAATTCTCTCACTAGTTCAGGAGTTAATGGATTATCATTAATGGGCCCTGGGCAATTAATCTTAGGATCTGGGGGTACCTCAAGAATTCGTCTTACTTCAGTAGGTGATGTGCTGATAGGCACTTCTTCTAGAAGTAATGCAAGCGTAGGCACTGCAACATTCTTCGGCTCCGAAGTGATGAGTCGTGGTGCTCAAGCTGGGTATTTTTGGGAGGACCGTGCTGGTGGAGTTACATCAACTTCTAACTGGGGCGGTTGGTATCAGAGCTCAGGTGTTACTTTTCTTTATAATGGTGGTGCAAACGTCGCATCGATTAACATGAGTTCTGGTGCGTATGCTGCTCTGTCAGATGCGCGCAAGAAGGATCGCTTTGTTGATTCAGATTTAGGCTTAGAATCTGTTAAACTTGTTACACCAACTTTCTATAATCTTAAGAATACCGATCCTGTAGGGGCACCTCGTAAATTAGGTTTCCGTGCTCAGGATATTGAAGCTGCAGGTATTGATGCAGCTGTTGTTAGAATTAACACTACAGATGCTCTTGGAATTGACAATGAGTGGCTTGGTTTGGATCCTATGCCTCTTATTGCTGTTCTTTGGAAAGCAACACGCGATCTGTCAAATAAAGTCGATGCCCTTGAAGAACGTATTGCACGTTTAGAAGCATTGATGACACCGTAATTGTCATTTCCAATACAAAAAAAAATATAATGATAAAGGAGGAGGCGTACGCCTCCTCCTTTATCTCTTTATTTAATCTTCATTTAATTTAGGCAAATTTAAATCATTCATCTGTTTAAATTTTTCTTCACGACTACCTGTAAGAATAAGGTAAATAGAGTTAGTTAACCAAGTATAAATTTCTTTAATAGTCATTGAATCAGTAGGTGATTTTTCTGTTAACCCCCCTATTAAATATTGTAGTAATTCAATTCTAGGATCTTTTACAATATTTTCTTTGGGTGGAGCATTAAGTTCTTCAATAGCTTTGGCTGTGAAATCATACCAACTCTTATCGACATAATTGTCTCTTGAAAGAGCTGAACTAGTGAGACCTACAACATCATGCTCTTCCCAAGCCGCTTTTGCTAAAGCACGTGCTTTTTCTTCAATAGCATCTTCTGTAACAGCGTTTCTTGCTAATTTAGCTATCTTTTCTAAAGTAAGCGCAAACTGTTCTCGATGATCTTTAGAATTAGGAAGATAGAAAGATAGAGATGCAAGAGGATCATTTGCGAGAATTAGATTTATAGCAACTGTAGATGTATTTCTTTCTTCGTCTACTAATTTAGTAACCTCAATGATATCACTGAGTTCTGTAGTAAAAATATTTATTCTCATAAGTGATCTCTTTCTACATTAGGAGGAGGCATACTTTTACTAATGGCTATTAAAGCTACTTCCGGGCTAAGAAAATCGTCGCCGTAAGTATCCCAAAAGTACCAAGTAAGTGGTCCTTTGTTATACCTTAAATATTTTACTACTCCATCATTAGAAGTATAACTCACAACTAGCTTAAGAGGAATAGTACCAAAACCTCTTCCAGTCAATTTTGTTTTATTAATAACACAATGTCTTTGCCATTCATGTATTAGTAAGTTAGACACAAGACGATCTAGGTCAAATTTATATGTACAAAGGTCAGATGGATTATTTTTATCTAGATAGTTGACAATAGTTTCTTGTACGTTACTAGATAAACAGATACATTGTAATTGCGGTCTTTTACACAAAAGACATGTTTTGGTGGATGCAGAAGATGAAGAATCATAAACCACAACAATTACTCCTGTAAATGAGGGGCATGACTTCTTACATTACGCCCTCTTTTTCGTAATCGACAAGCAATAACACTCAATCTGTTTTTAGAAATAGACATAGCTGTTGAGGCTATGTCTATTGTTGGATATTTGTTATATTCAGTAATGAACTGATCTGGTGTGAGACTTCGTCCATTGTCAGTTTTATAGATGGAAGGATAAGCCATTGTTCTTCTCTTTAGATTAAAGGGCGTCCTTTTGAAAGGCGTTGAACACATTCATTAAATTTGATATGATCATTTTTATACATTTTACTGCACCTATATTCAAAGGTGCCTCCAGATAAATAAATCCAGCCACCGATGAAAATAATGAGAGATAAAAGATAGCATATCACAAATACTAAAGCTTTATCTGATTTCATTATAACGCCTCTTCATTAAAATTTAAAAATAATAAATTACTTTCAAACTTTGTTCTTTCTGGTTGAGGAATATGAACAACCGTATCAGTGGGGTTTTTGGTTATTGAAAATTTATATCTTAAATGACTATCTAACCATTCAGTTCGATCAAGGGGACCGCAATAGTTATTTAAGATATCTGCAGGATCTTTACTGCGATCTAAATGAGTAAAGATACAACACCAACTATGAATCTGTCGAGGAGGATGTACTCTTTCGAGTTCATATTCCAATATTGATGAATGAGGACCTGTACCTCTAGTCATGGCATATAAAGTAGAATCACAAATAGGCCAAGATCTAAATGATCGTAGAGATACAGGACAGTTTTCTAGAATATTTTCTAAAATAACAGGTCCATTACCTCTACCAATTGACATCGGTTTAATTACAAGAAGAGTGTACGGAACAACGGTCATGTTAACTTCCAGTTAGTTAATAAGGAATATCATCTATCATTGGTATCAGCGGATCTTCGGCGGTGCGGTGATTGCCTACTTCTCCAAATACAGCAACACGTCTAGGATACATACCCTGTCTTGTTCGTTCTTCTTTATCACTTTGTAACCATGCTTGCATAGCGGATAATCGATTGTTATTATGTCCTTTTGGTTTAAACAAAATAACATCTTCTCCAATTTCACACAGTAGATTGCCTAAATGAAGATTAGCTCCTACGCCATTCCTAGGTAGATTAGGTTTTACAACAATAGGCATCTTATCAGTTTTCTTAAATACATACGTGTCTTGATAAGGTATATCTGATCTGGAAGAAGGAACAGCTTTCCCATATTCTGTCCCACAGACATAAGCGTCTACACCAACATATCCTCCAGATACCACACCAGTGTAATCTTCAAGCTTAGTATTCCAAGCCTCCATGACTTTATCAATACTCCAATCGATTGCTTGTCGATCGGTGTCTTTTTGACCATAATCCATAGGACCAGCTATGGTTAAATATTTTGGTCTCATTTCTGTTCGGTCAGGAGACATAGACAAGAATATACAAGCATCAAGATTACCTAAGTAATTTTCCATCATTGGAAGAACTGTTTCATAATCTTTTGAGCCTAAACCGACCCCTAACATAGGTAGTCCTACAGTACTGTATCGATATTTATCTTGAATAAGAATGTCTTTTAATGCCTCTAGTCCTCTTGCTAAATCTTCAGCAGTAGACATATCAGCATAGTGCCTTTTGGTAGGAAGATTAATCATTCCCCAAGCTTCACCTGTATCTTCAATAATCTGCACAGTACCAATTCTTAATTCTTTAGAACGACAGGCTTCTTTATACTGATCGATGTAATGAGGAACGCGTTTGCGGAACTCCAGCGATAATCCACCACCAGGTTGCCCCATTAGATTCACTGGGTTTACCATGTAGGAACATACTTCAGAAAATACAAACATGTCTGTTTCTACGCGATGAATTATTGGCATAACAGTTTCCTTATTATTTGACTGTAATAATCGCGTCTAAATGAAGAATTTCTTCTTTTATTTTATTAATCTTTAAATTTCTATAACTACTTGAACTGTATCTTTTTTCTACCCAAATTTTAACATAAGTTTCGTCTGGAGCTTGAATCCTAACAACATCACTAGAAGGCCTAAAATCACCATTACCTGGTTCACGACCTTCTACCCATCCAAATTCATCTCGAGTGGTGTGTTCGTATTCATACTCTACATCAACAGTGTAATAACTGATGTGTGTTGTTGTCATACATAAATCCTTTTGTATGATTACAGTAAACTCATCAAACTCATTAAGAGGAGAGACTACAAGTAGATGATATAATTCCCAATCAAATTCTTTAGCAATTTTCATTGGCATTCTAGAACTATCTTTACTAAGCTGTCTTTGATATTTATCATTAACTCTTAGTTGAGAAACTTTTAAAAGAAGGGGTTGAGGGCTAGGACCAGGATTAACTTTTTCAGCACTCTTAGGTAGAATAAGAGGTTGTAATCGTCGCAAACCACTCATGATTTACAGTTCCTTATTTACAAATAACTATCATAAAAGAGCGTTCTTAAAATTAATACTTTTGATTCTTTTTAAACCCCAGTGTTATCTATATAAAAAGAACATTTAGACTCTTTAATAAATTAACACGCGATCGTATGATGTAGCCTCTTTTATTAATGAGGATTGTTTATAATGCAAAGTACCATGACGTATGTTTTATCTCATATCATTCAAAATATCCCAACAGAACTTCTTCAACTAGCTTTTAAACCAAGAAAGTTCAACACTACAGTTGAACAAAGAATTATTTCTGAAATTATTGAAGGTCCTATTTTACTAGACACAAATCTTATTGGCGGCAAACGTCGAGACATTTTTATTCGTAGCAATTGGTTAATGAATCTACAACGATCAGATTCTTACAATGCCACTGGTTCTAGAATGGAAGGATCATTTTATCTTGTTCCTCCAGAAGCACGTGAAGATAGAAACATATCTTCTGTAATTAGTGTTTCTCCAGCTATAGGTAATGCATCATCTAGACTAGGATCAAATTCATCTAGTGGGTTTGGTAATAATGCTACTGGTATGCTTGCAGAGATGATAAATTCTAGAACTTTTAGTCAATATCCTGTAGTACCTCAAATAACACTTGAAGGTACTAACATAATCAGATTTTATCCGGAATTATTAACGGACGGTATGGCTGTTTCTGTTATGCTGGAATATGATTCTGAATTTTTAAACATGGGTCAATCAGCTATATTTGCGATGCGTAATCTTTGTTTATGTGCCGTTCAAAGATATATTGCTACAAAGCTTCGAGTTTCTATTGATGAAACTGAAGTTGTTGCGGGAATGGAAATCGGTGTTATTAAAGAATTAGTAATCGATTATCAGCAAAAAGCGGAACAATATCAAGAACTCCTTGTTAAATTAAAAGGAGCAATGCATTTTGATCCAAGATCCTTGTCTAGGATGATTTATCACGCGCTTTAATTGAAGGAATGTTTAAGATGCCTATTGTTTACGTTACATTTGAAGTAAGTTGGTTTGCAGAAGATATCTCTCCTACTACTAAATACTTTAAAGGAGAGCAGTATATCGACGGACTTATGCTCTTTACATCCAAAGTAACAGAGTTTAACGCAGATACCGCAGTAACGGGCGCGCAAGTTTCTTTTAAGCGCACAGGTGACCCAAGCTTTCCAAGTGGTCTTAGCCTTCAGTCTTGGAATAAAACAACTGAACCTTATGACATGTTTTTGGGTGCCGATACAATTGAAGAATTATATCCACCTGAGCCACCAGCTCCTACTGAATAATAGAAATCAATATAGAGAGGAGGGCGTATGCCCTCCTCTCTATATATCTTTATTGACTATTAATTTTCAACAACAGTTTCTTTTGGAGTTCTAGATTTTACAATCCACATTCCTACAATCACTGTTTCTGAATGATTAGCGCCTTCTTTCAAAGGTAGATCATTAACAGCAATAATCACATCCAAAGCATCATTAAACAAAACAGCCATCAAAGAACATAAAACAACATTCGATAAATTAGCTGTCTTTTCAGTGACACCTTCTGTATTAATACCTAATACAGTAGTTACAGCTAAATTTAGAGTTGTTAAAATAATAGGTTGAATAGTCGCTTCGTTAAATGGTTCAGGATTGGTGTTAGATATATCTTTTTGCAAAGCTAACATTAAACCATTCATAAAACCATCTATATCAAAAACACGATCTAATCTATCTTTATCTAGCAATTTAAAAAGTACTGGATTACCTTTTAAATTGGAATAGTTAATAAGAATGCGAGTATGATCTTCATCATCAGGCTCTCGAGGAAACATCTCATCTATTTCAAGTTCACTGGCCATCTGAGTCTTGATATCAGGAATTAATTCTTGAAATAAGGGAATACTTCTAGCTAAAAGATATATTTTACTTTCTAGTAAAGTACTTGAAAAGATGTTAGACTCTTCCACCTGCGTAACTTCATCACTCACAAATAAATTCCTTCTTTTCTTTAACAAAGAACCCATAAAGTTGATAATCGTAATACAAACAAAAAATAAAGAAGAAAATATAGGGGGCGCAAGGCCCCCTATATTTGTTTGTTGTTTAACCAAATTTAGAAATGTCTACAGGTTCTTTTGTTACTGTAGTTTTATTATCAGTTGGGACAATTGTCAACAGTGGTTGTACAACTGGGGGACTGGCCGAAGGTACCTCGACTGGTACTTCTTCGAAAATAGGATCGGTTATAAACCGAGGACCCGAATTGATTTGTGTTGCTTTGAACATAGAAAATTGAGAAGGATGAGTATATTCATTTTCAACTTCTTCAAGAAGATCAACGAACCCACCGATGGACTCCTCAGTAATGGACTCAACAATTTTCCGCGCTACAACATCATTGTCAGCTGCCTTTGACAACCAAAGCATGAGTTCATGACGTAAAGCTGCCATGTAAATAGTGTGTATTTTTCCGTCTGTTGTTGTCCAACTTGGAGTGTTTTTCAACATTACAACTATCCTACTCTGTGTAAAAAGAAAGTTAAAGAGTGTCATTATTAATGACACTCTTTATTTAGGTAACATTGATAAAAGTCACGGCCATGAAATTGTTTTTGCCATGTTGGTGGTAGTGACATTCGACCAACTGCGACCCCCATTTCGCGATGATACCCAGACATAAGTGGGTCTAGTTGTATACACATCTGCAACAAGACCGCTTTTACCGTTATCAACATTGACTCCGATATAATCATTCAGTCCACGTTTCAGATGGTAAACATAGATCATTGCGATATTCTGATACCGACCTTTGAGGGGAGCGCTTGGCGCAGTTGTCAAAGTTACATGTGGTGCCGGCTGATCGCCAGAGAAGAACTTGTGTGTTACTACACAAGCTTGTTGGTTTGTGAAACCTACTTCCCGACATGGTGTTTGGATCTGAGAGGTCGAAGAATTGGCTGAACGCGCAATTGCAGGAGACGCAAGAGTACAGATTGCAATCGCAATAATTGCTTTATAGAAAAACTTTGTCATGATCATACCTTTACAAAAAGTTAATTAAATCTCGGATTTACTTAGTTGAAATAGGCGTATGTTTTAGATCTTATTTATTCGTCAATTACTTTAATTCGACGAACGGCAGCAGTGATTGCATTTGCTTGACCGATGGCATCATGTAAAGCATGATGTAAAGTACCACAAGAGTGGCTTTTTAGCCATTCTGAATGATCTCCAACGCCAGCTAGATCAAACAATGTTCGGGTATCTCGAGGAGCACGATAATGCCAAGGAGTAAGATTTTCTTTGTCTTCGGCTTTCTCAAAAACCACGTGATATAATTCTTCTGCAATTGGAGGATCAAATGCAGCGCCATGTGTCCATAGTCGAAGGCTGTGCTGATCTTTACTATCAACACCATGACTTTTAAGCCAAAGCCCAAACTTAAATAAAACTTCAGCTAAATCCACAGGATTGTCAAAAGCAGATTGAGCTTCAGTAGTTTGTTCATTCCACCAACCTACGGTCTTTGGATCTCGACGAAGATTATATTTTCGATAGATACCATCCCACTGTAAAACTTGTAGATCGGACAATTGACCCATTTGCTGCAAGGTAATGGCATAATCTTTCAATGGATTGTCACAAGCCATGTAAAAGAGGGGACTCCCATCTTCATTTAACGCACTATCTTTATTTGGAACTTCTCCTGTATAAGGATTAAAGACGCAAGCTCCGATGCTACGCACATCGAAGCCTGCTCGTTTACCCCAGGTTTCTGTATCAAAACTAACATTCAGGGTCCCACCACTCATTACCATATTGCCTTTCAAATTCTTCTGCTTGTTGTTTATTATAACGATCCGAACAAGGAGTACAGACCGTGTAAACACGTCCAGACATACCTTCTTCATAATCGCGCATATTGCGAAGCTCTACCTTAGGTGTTTTACACCAATCACAAGTCCCAACATGAGGAGGAGCGTTTTTCATCTCATCCACACATTCTTGACAACAATCCCGCAGTTCTGATCCAAAACTGTCTGTTTCACCGACCATTCTGACTATAGCTTGACGCTCCGGGTGCTGATCACACACGGACCCTCTAGGTAGTGCTACAATATCACCAGGGAGATAACTATTGGGTCCAGTAACGTCCCCCATTTTACTTCTCCTCTTTTGGATGACAATTGGGAAAGTTAGGACTTTTTAGTCTATACATCACAGTTGTGACATGAAGATCCAAAATTCTAGCCGCTTCAGATTTTGACGGATACTCAATTCCATCAATCATAACTGCGTGAGATATCTTTTCGATACCCTTAGCATGAGATTCTTTACCTTCTGGGGTAGACAATCTTTGTTTATGAACTTCAGAAAGTTTATGTTTGTGTTCTTCAGGTAATTTCTTACCTAAATGACTTTCGCTCATACGTTTGCGAGATTCAGGACTTCTTGTTTTACCAAGACTACCTTCTAGAAGAGCACTCTTATGCTTATCAGTTAGTAGAACCCCAACACGTGTTTTGGTTACGTCAACTACAGCTATGTTACATAGATTTCCAGAAGGAAGTAGTTCATCAACAATCTGTTGTTCAAGCTGTCGAGCTTCTTCTTCAGTCTTGGTAGGTTTTACAAACACTTCGACCTTTGGGTCGTTATTGAAAGCTTCTTGTAAATTTTTATTCTTGTGTTTACCATGCTCAAGATAGTTTAAATTACCATTAATTCTACCTGATAAATTTACAGAACTGCCCACATATTTTTTTCCAGTCGCAACATGTTCAATCACATAACAACCTGGTTTGTGTGAAAATGTATTCTTTGGAGGTTTACCATTTCCATACCCTGATTTAAAGCTACCTATATAGAGTTCAAAGCCTTCAGGGATATCAGACTTAGACATTGTTTTATTCCTAAATATTAGGCAGTCTGTCTCACCTTGAACACGAGCAACTGCCGGTCGATCAGGATGTTCATCACACATCGTTCCTTTTGGAAGAGAGTGATAAGCGCCTGGAAGACTACTAATAGGTCCGGTAACTTCAGCCATAACGAAAACTCCTAATAATGCAGAGATATAAAAGGGGTAAGTAATAGTGATTTCTTAATTTGTAAATAAAGTCTTATTGAACTTGTCTGTCAATATTACACTGAGGATTTTCACAAGGAGAGAACATTGTTCTTTTTTGTAGAACCAATGTCTTTCCACTATCTAAATCCATACATCTAACCGAACCATCAGGTTCTTTGTTACCAACGATACGAAGAATAGAACCAGCAGTAAACTCTCCTTCATCAGTGCGGACGGGTTCATTTAACCGAACATGTTTTCCAAGAGAAAGACCTTCAATTTCTTCATTTGAACGAAATGTCATAAATGATACTTTCTTTATTTAAAATAGTTAATTAACCAAAGAAATTGTCAAAACAGTGAAAAGCTTCACAATCTTCCCAAGATCTAAATTCATCAAGCGTAAGAGTTACACCTTCATTGTAAATTTGATCAAGATCGATTATAAGCTCAATGTTCATTTCAGTGGCAATCTTTTGTGCAATCTCAGTCATTGCACTAGAGACTGGTTTCCAAAATTCAAACATTTGGTAGTAACGAGTGTTACACTGATGAAACCAATTCAACGCTCTTGGTAAATTACCAGTGCAAAGACCTTTAAACATTTCGATCTTATTAATGTCTTCACTCCACAAAGAAAGACACACACCCTTACCAGGAATATTTCCTAATTGTATCTTATCTTTTCTTTCAATAAGCATGGTTTTTCTCCTAAAATATGATTTAATAAGTAACATTAATTAACTCTGTTAAATGTTGATCTAACAGAGTTAAGAATTATTACCTAGACTGTTTAGAAATAAGCACAGCGTTCTCATAGTTCCCAAAATGATGTAAACCAATCCGGTCACGAGGAACACCATTGTCGGTCAAAAACATATCAGCGTCAGAAGAGTTACTGAAGACCAAATACAAAGCATCATCAAGGCCAATTGCGACCTTGGGATACTTAATAGAATCAGACTTTTCATTCCAGTTGAGAGGATTCCTCAACACAGAAATCATTTCCTTTTCGGTATCAGAAATATCTGCAGCCAAATGAGGGTAACCATCCTTTTCACAACCCTGACGATAATCAGTGATATGAACCAGCGCTTTTTCAAGAACAGTTTTAATGGTATTATTCACGTTGTATCTCCAATAAGCCTTTATTGGCTTAGGTCATACAACAACAAGATCTCATAAGAGTAAATGTTAACCATTTGTAGATTCACTTTCTTTTATTTCAAAAGATTTTCTTACAGTGTCTTTACGCCACTTTGAAACTTCATCGGGATCGATGAGAGTGAAGGTAGGATTATACAAAGGCTGATCTGAATCTTCAGTCTTTTCTTTAAGTTTTTCAAGAACAGCAGCAATCTCAGATGGCTTACCTTTCACATACAACCAATGTTCACCGTTAGGGTTTTCACTATCATCAAGGTTTACTAACCAAGAATAAGCGTGAATTGTATTTAGGTTATCTTCAAGTAGTTTTTTGTTTTCTGGAGAAAAGCCTGTAATCTCCATGAGATAAAATTCATGATCTGACAGCATACCAAGAGTTTGTACTTGAACACCGCTCATGATTGATTATCCTGTCTATCTCTTTTTACAAGACGGTAGTAAATAGCCGATTGCGTGTAAGTTATGATTGAAGCGGTGGCTGCAATGAAAGCTTGAATCTCATGATTTACATAAAGCTCGTAAAAGGTTATCATAAGCAAGAGCCACGGTGTCAACATAATTGTAAAATTGTCAATCTTTTCAACAAAGATTGAAGTCTTATCAGCCATAATTCATTCTTTCTTTTTAAACAAGATCACTCTAAATCTTCCATATACTGAGATAGGTTATGACCACTCCGGTAATTTTCAATAACCCACCTCCATGGATCAACCCAACCGTTTGTGGTGTGTCGAGCTTCATCTGGGAAGATTAGCTCAAGAATATGATACATCGCAGCACCGTGAAAATAAGGAACATTATTGTGTTCCCAAAGCATAAAGTACTGTCGATACTTATCACCAGAAGATACAAAATTACCGGTGCAAGAAATATATTCTTCTTTACCCATTCGAGTTAGAATAGTATCAAAGTGACGGTCAAGAAAAGCAAAATGGCTTTCTTCGTTATTGGCTATAGAGCTACGCAAAATAATTCTCCTTTTTTTTAAAACAACATTAATCAATCCTGAGACAAGTTTTATTTGCATCTCAGGATTGAGAATTATTGTTTTATTATTTTTAAATCAAACCGTATTTAACGCGAAGTTGGATATTCTTAACTTTTTCTTCAAAAGCTAGAAATCCAATTTTATATTCAAGAGGTTGAGGCGGTAAACGCGTATAGGTACACGAACTGGTGTAGTTACGATAACTAGACCACCATCGATCGTGTCGAGTACTTCGACGCTGATTGAACATCTGACGATAAAACAATGTTCGAACAGACTTTTCACGTAAATGAAAAGCTACACTTTCAGACATTGGTGTATGATGTTCTTGTCTTTCTTTAGCACGAGCATTATGTTCGTACTGTTTACCTTTGGTGTGTCGTTTCCAGTTGCGATGGTCGTCTTTACGACCTTTGCCAGCATATCGCCGCCCATGATTGTCTGCAGTTGGAGAAGCTCCTGTGCGAAGACCCAGACACAATTCTTTGTTGGCGGTTTGACGATGACTCCCACCACGTTCTTCGATGTTTGTCATCATCGTATCTTCATCATAACGGATACCGTCAGACGGAAAGATGCGACGTCTTCCTGAACCTTTACTCATGGTGTAACTTTCTTAATTAAAATTTAATAAAATTATTCTTAAATCTTGGAGGTGCATAAAAGAAAGCAATTATTCTAACGCACGGATTGAATATGATTTCGATAAAAACTTGCTTCATGAAAACCCCCTATTAAATGTGTGAAAAATGATAAATCATAAAGATACGCTAATACAGATCTTTATGATTTATCAAATACTCATCACCCGTTAAGGTGATGAGCACGATGTGTACAATGACGCTTGTATTTATGATGCTTGTGCTTGTGACGTTTTGGTTTGTAAAAAATGTGCCCAGCTTTAATGCAGAGCTCAGTCATATCACCAACCCAATAGGGCACAATGCTCTTGGCACAGTAATAAGTTGCCCCATGAACATTGTCGGTGATGGCATTTGCCAAAAGGCGTCCAGCCAATCGAGTAGCCATTACCCAGGCTTTCCAGTCTGGATGGTCATCACTCAGTTTTGGGAGAACGCGCATCCGTTCTCGGTTAGGATCACCTTTATTCCAGCAGGAAAACTGCTTACGCTTTCGACATACACCATGTATCCCGTGTCCAGTAGCGTGGTGATCCCACGCTACTCGATTGAGAACAACATTACCGACACAGATCATACCAAGTTCGCCGTGACCACGTGCTTCACCCCACATAGTCAATGCAAGATCATGACGATCACCAGGTGTTGTGAGCGTATGAAAGGCACGCATATTTTCAGCCCCCACATGTTTACGAGCGTGGTGCTTATGTTTGTGGTGCTTGGGTAGATGTGGCACCACTGACTTGTGATGAGATGGTACCTGATGATAATCACGCCTTGGCCTAATACGAGGCTTAGTGCGCGGCGGAATCAATTGATATACGCGGTACTCAGAAGCAGCCGCTTTGTTGGCCATCATGAGCGGAGCAGCCGCAGCTACTCCAAGCCCAAAATTACACAACAAATTACGTCGTGTTAAAGTCATGTGAAAAGTTCCCCGTTTTGTAGAAAAAGAGAGGAGATAAGAACAAACGTTCTTTAACCTCATGTAGGTAATATAGCGATTGTAAAAATTGATGTAGGTTTAGATGTGTTGAACAGATACTCTAGTTTCATCCTTCAATTCACTTAACGTGGTTAGAAGGTTAATCGATTTTACAAAATCTCTTCCCAAAGGAGTTATGTTGATAATACAACCACGTCCATCAACAGGATCTGGAAGCCGTTCTACAAAACCATAAGTCATTAATCTATTGGTAATTCGAGTAATAACTGGTTTACGAACTTTTAGAAGCTCTGCTAAATGTTTAGCATAATGAGGTCCTCGGGTATTGTATATAATCCCAAGAAAAGCAAGTTGACGAAGAGTGAAATCATCTGGAAATTCAGATCTCACCATATCAAAGCTAAGGTCAAAAATATCCATTACAGTTATCTTTCTTCAATCAAATTTTACAAGAGTGATTATACGAAGCCCTCTTTTACCAACAGTGACTTCATTGTAACCAAGAGGAATAGGTTTATTCCAGCCATTAGATTTGGCTTGTTTAACACTAGGAAAGATTCCAGCTCTGCACATGATGTGAGCCATTATCCATTCTGGTTGGATGTCGACAAATTCTCCATCCTCTTCATCGAAAGGACCTAGCAATAAAAGCTTGTCTTCATCAGACACAGAAGGATCAACAAAGTTAATCTCATGTCTCATTTCTAAGTTCCTAAATAAAGTAGTTGTTGATTAAGGAATGAGGTGTATAGGAAATTCTGGATCACAATAATCAATTCCGATCCACTCATGATCGTCAGATATAACTCCAAACTGTTTTAAAACCTCATCGATTATAGTACTAAGCTCCCCATAAGAGCCTGACCCTGTCACAACTTTACCTCCAAAAGACTGCAAAGTGTGAAAGGCCAATGATACTCCATTATTAGTTCGGATATACCGAATAATCGCTTTAGCTTTATGGATATTTAAACATCCATTACTACCTGGTGGTTTTGGTTGAAGTACAAGGGCATCATGGGTTCGTTCTTCGAGCATTGTAATAATTTGTTCGATAAAATTGCTCATGGTCTAAATATCCTCAAGGATTTTGTTGTGGTTTCCAAGTATCTACCCAACAAGGAATACCTATGTGCTCAATACACATGCGGTTAAAGAAGTCTCGAAGAAGTTCTCCTCCATCTTCAACTTTTACATAAGCCACAGTCCAGAATTCACCTACACCGCAGCTACTACCGTCTGGTTCGTAACAGCATTGTAGACATTTGAGCATTGCCTCTGGTAAGGTACTACCATCACCTCCATGACTACCTACACAAACACACCAATTACCACGCATGGGTTGACCAGGATCATTTGCAATATGGTCAGTTGGTCTGAAAAGAGCTGTGAGATAAGGTTCTATTGCAACTGCGTAACTTCATCACTCACAAATAAATTCCTTCTAAAATAGAAACAGTAAGAGGATGCTCTAAGAGCATCCTCTTACCATTTTTCAGGCATTCCTGCTTCTACCCATTCTTGATAACGCAATTCTTCTTCGAATATCTCTCGCCGCTTTTGTTCTTCTTTTTGTTTTTGCTCGTTGCTTTTCTTTGGCTTGACTGTACGCACAGCTACAGCACGAATCAAAGCAATCCTATCTGATTTCTTTTCAGAAGGAGGCTTAGGTGTTTTAATTGCACGCGGTTTACGAGTGACAAAACGATAGGGAGGTTTTAGATCTTTAATTGAAGGATCACGTTCAATTAACAATCCCTTGATATAGTCTTGTCCGTATTTACGTCCTGTCTTTTCTTTAAACAAAGCAGACAGTGCGCGATACGACCATTTGACAAGATCACCTCGTCTTAACTCCAAAGCTTCTTGGATTAATTCTTCTGGAGGAACAATAGTCCGAGCAGTACGTGGTGGCCGCTTAAGCTTATCTGTCACAGGAGGTTCTAATTCATCGACATACTTAAAAGTACGCCCTCTGACAGCATCAGCAATAACACTAGCCACAACATTGTAAACACTAGCATGATGATTAGCATTAAGACGACCTTCAGCTCTCACTGTTTGCCGCAACTGTATCACTTGCTCTGTGGTCAATGTTTGAGGACCATTACGCCGTTCTCGACGGGGGAGTTTTTCTCCTGTTAAATCACGACGTTTTTTAGCTACAGCCGCTGCTTTAAGTTTTTCAGGAGAAAGTTTTCGCTTTTTTTCCGTTAAGTCTTTACACCAAAGCGAAACTGATGATTTGGCAACGCCAAGTTGCTTAGCAATATCTCGATAGGATACGTCTTGTTCGCATAGTTCTCGAGCTTTATTTTTAAGATCTTCTTTTTTGATAATCTTAATAAATGGCGGGTGTTTTTTGTTCAAATGTTTAAAAGAATACCCTCGCACTGCTTTGCTTATAGTACTTTCATCAGCCTCAAAGAGATTGACATAATAATCAGTATCGAGTTTATTATCTTCTCTCCCTTTCTTTCGCATGAGAATAACTTGATCGTCTGTCAATTTTTTACAATTGTGAACATACGGTTTTTCAATGTCATTAAGGTGTACAAACGTTTCACCTCTTAAGGCTCTACTGATTGTACTAAAACTGACATCAAGTAAAGCCACATGTTCACGAGCATATGACAAACCTTTAGCTCGAGATTCTTTTCTCAAGGTAAGAACTTGGTCATCTGTCAACATATAAAAAGATAACCTCTTTTATAGATTAAAAAATATTATTTAAGGGGATCATGTCCCCAGTTCATCAGAGAGTAACGCCATTTGCTCTCCTTTTTATTATTTTCAGGGCCACCTTGTGCCAGATGGCGAGCAACATAACTGATGACTTTATTCATGTGTGTGTAATCATCATCAGTTAGTTTTGATTTTTGTTTTAAGAGAATTTTAATAATCCGGCGACCTGACTTTCTTCCAATAGATTCAGTTTCTCCTGGAAGGATTTGTCCGACGTCTTTACTTTCTTTAGTTTTCAAAAATGACTCAATTTGAAAAGCTGTCATGTTAACTGCTTTTTTAAACTTTGAGTAAATTTCTTTTTTATCGTCGTCGGTCATGTTTAATCCTTTTATTTTACTGTACCTAAATCTTTAATCCCTACCATAATACTTGGAGGAAGAGGAATTACTTCAAAAACAGGTTGCCAGAGGTGTAAACAAAATCGGTGATTATTTACATAATCTTTCTCGGCAGGATGAATTTGCATCACGACTTCATCCTTATCAAAGAAAAAGTCTTTAATCAAACACATCTCTTCCCAAGTAGGACAACGATTGTTGCGGCTGACACTAACATGATTCCAAGGAAGATTACTATCACTCACTGGATCATTATCTCGAAATCTACTAGCAGCGATTTTAAGAGGTTGAGGATGTCCAGGGACTTTGATAAAAAACATTCCGAAATAATCGTCGTGAAGACCAACAGAATTGAGACCCATCTTAGCTTCAAAAGACCGACTACGGTATTGATTGAGAGAACTGAGAAGTTTCATGTAGCTTTACTTTCTACAGAAACAGGCTTCTCAGGATTAGAGAATCCTACAATACCATCAACAGCACGCTGATCGATTTCTTCTCTAGTTTCAAACATGGCGTGCCCATATTTAGGTTTATAGTTTTTGTCCCAATCCTTTTTGTTAAAGCTATCGTCACCAATATCTACTTTACAATCGTAACAATACCAAGACTGGGATCCATGATTGAAATAGTTAGCAGGTTCTACTTGACACAAACTGCGATTACACGCACCGCCTTCTACACCCTTGTTGGGTTTATCAGGTCCTGAATAATCTCCGTAAGCCATGACTTATCCTTATATTTTAATCAGTTGTTTAAGTAGAAGAACTTTCTTCATTAGTGTAATAAGGTTCCATAAATTCATGAAATGCATCTATAAATGCCAAAGAGTCATCTCGATATGTTGTATCAGGATCTACATAAATAAGATCTAAGTTGAGATCAGAAGAGATGCGATTGCGAACTCTACGACACAACATTTCAGTAAAGATACAGTTATATACCTTACTGTAAACTTTATCTTCTTGTTCGCCACAACTGATGTCAATTTCAGCCGCTTTCTTTAATTCTTGACAAAAATTATCAACTTCTTTGAGCTTGATTATAGCCAATTCTTTTGCTGTAAGAATAAGGGGTTCAGAATTTTGTTTAAGTAATTTATCAACTTCGCCCATGATTTATTCCTTTTAAACTTACTATTTTAATAATTCAATAAGAGGGTGGAGTATTATACTCCACCCCTAAATTCAACTATCAATTAAATTTCAGCAAACAGTTTGTAACCCAAATATTTGAGAAGTACCATAACTGTATTGTATCGAGGAAATTTAGTTTCTCCATACATCATTTTGTTAATGGTGTTAACTGATAATCCGGTACGAGCTGAGATTTCTTGCATTTTGACTTTGCTATCAAAATGCTTTGCTCGAAGACCGTTCATAATTAGAACAATCCATTGATGTTGAGGATATCGACGCTTTCCGTTTTGTACCAAAATTTCTGCAAGCATTGCTGACATACTCAATCCTTTTCTTAAAAAGAAAAAAGAGGTTACCTAACTTCGACAAAATCACCTTCGATAATGTTATCTTCATGTCGCGAACTTAGATCACGTGACGCTTCAAGTTGACCTGTGAGGTTGCAAAATACCCAAACAATAACCCACAGGAAACCGGCGATAATTACAGCTGGAAGACCAACTGTAACAATGACCAAACCAGTCACAATATACTGCACCCACCGATTTCGACTACCTATAAAAGCAGTAGCAAGAATGATTATAAAAAGAGTTCCGCCAACTGGACCAAACTGAGCCCATGCGGTAACAGCAGATCCCATAAAAAACAGGGTTGAAAATTTAACAGGCATTGTATTCTTCCTTTCCATATATAACAAATTATTTAGAGGGGGTAAAATACCCCCTCTAAATAAAACCATCGATTTGAATTATTCAGGTCTGAGTCGATTCCCCGCAATAATGTTGATATCAGGTCCACAGTAACGTTCCACTTCATGGAAACCTTTACTGCGTCCAAACTCAACATTCATGGATTTACAGAATTGGCCACAGTCTTGGTTGACCAAGGTGAAACTGTTATCTCCATCATAATCAGGATCTTTCCAATGGAAATTTCCAAAAGTAGTTTCGACAAAGAAGTCTGCTGCCCAAAACCAAGTGAATTTTGCAAAGCAATTCAGAATGTCTTGTTTTGTGAATGAAACTGTTTTATCTTGTTTCATTGCAGGCATCACTTTTTCTCCTGTTCTGGAAGCATTTTTTCATTAAAACGATTTACATCGTTTACATTGATTCCTCGTCTAAGAAAAGGACGAGTTTGTAATCGTCCTAAAGTGACTTTACTTACTTTACGTATGTCAAAATCATCCATATCACCTCACTCTTTGTTCATATGGAGTCGCTCGAGCGTTTCGGTAAAGGCAGCACTTGCCTCTCGGATGTGTTGCCAATTATAATCTGGAGAGATGTATCTACCAACAAGTCGAGCAACAGCATCCTTTTCTATTTCGATCTTTTCATACTGACGATCTTCGTATTTTTCATCATTGTCATGTTGATACCCAGTTGCTTTCTCAACAGCTAAGATATCATCAGCTAATGCTGCTAATGCATGATGCCCCCACTGGGTTTGTTCACGAGTACAATCACTGAATATCTTTACTTCTCCAGTCAAACGATCGCGACTAGGAGTTGTCCAGAATTCTGCACCAAAATGCACAGCTCCTGGATATGCATAAAAGATCCTTTGTTTATCAAAGAGGTAATATAGTTACTTTACCTTCTTGATCTTGTTACTCGAACGAGGCCGACGTTTGGCTTGACGAATGGTACGACCATCTGGCTTCCAACGATGAGCCAATGTATTTGCAGGCGCTCTTTCCTTCCTTACAGGAAGACGAAGCTGGCGACCGATCAAGTCACAACGCTTTACTTCTTGAAATCCATATCGCCGCTTGAATTCAGCAACAGTGATACCTTTGTTTGATTCACCATTGAAATGTTCACATTCGGTCAGCTTACCATCAACGATATACATATACCCACCGACGACAATGAAGTCGTCTTTGAGAACTGGTTCATCGAGAGGAGTCTTGACCAAAGATTCAAGTCGGTATAATTCATTCCAGAAAGCCGACATATCTGCACCAGGTGCAGTAGAAGTCCAAATAGAACCTCCTTCACTGTCTGGATTATAACCAACATCGTGTGATTCAGCGGCGTCAGCAGCATCCATTTCGTCATAGGTCTGATCTCCTTTACGAAAACAAGCATGCAGACCAGTGTGTTTACTGGCTAGATCAACCAGCTCAGCAATAACAGGAGATGGAAAATAGTTAGTCAAATGACGCATTGTTAAATCCTTTTGTTTACCAATGAAAATACCGTCTGAGTCATAATTACCTTTAACAACGACATTGTCATCACCTAAAGCAAATCGATCATATGCAATATCGGTTCTTGTAATATCACATTTACCACAGGGGCAGCGTTGTTTTTTCATTGGTCGGTTGTTCTTAGCAAAGCAGTTTTACGCTCTTCTTTGGTCCAACGATGTCCATGTCCGCTTATACCACCAAAGTGAGGATTATAGTCTTTCGCTAAGACTTTAAGACGACGAAGTGATATCATCTTAATAAACCTGATCGGATTATTGTAAGGGTTACCAGGTTCGTGCTGCCATTTATAACGACCTTTGTAATCATTTCTGAGAACTAGATCGCTTTCATGATAGATGCAGACATGTTGTCCTGTGTGAATTACTTGGACGCGATTATCGTCAATCCTTCTCCAGATTCGTCCGGGATTAAATTCTCCATTCGATTCTCTGTCTTTAGGATTAACAACATCACCGCGCCGAAGTTTTCTTGGATGAGGACTAATCATTATTTATCGTCCTTACTTACTTATATAAATTATCGAAGTTTTTTACCTCTATTTGAAGTATGTGATCTACCTCGGGTACCAAATAGATCTTCAGATATAAAGTAGTCAACTGCTCGTTTACCAAACAAACGACCGACGAAAAGTGACCAACTACTAACTTTGTAGTAGTAATAATTAAAGTCAGAATGGGATCGCTGTTTTTTAGAATATTTACAAATTACACCTTTAGGTACCCGAACAAACGAAGTAAGAACCTCAAGTGCATCAATGGAGACCATTAGATCAATTGTAAAAAGATCACTTCCACTAACAATAGACCTACTGTAATGAACTGATGAATCTTCGTTGATCCGAAGATCGTCTGGATTTTTTCCTCTTGTTAATTCTCTGAAGACAACTCCAGATTGTTTACACACAGGAAAACCGTGATGTGTACCTTCAATCCACTGTATGTTTAGATGACTGAGTTGACCAAAGCTACCTTGACCATAAATTGTCCAATTTGATGTACCAATCATTGAATCTACCTCAGAGGCATTTGCAACTTTGGCTCTTTCTAGAGTTGGCATATTTTACTCTCCTAAAAATTATTGCCAGATAACCCAAATCATCAAGATAAGGGGAGCCAGTGCAAAACTGACTGATAAGATTTTTGAAAGCATATTCACCTCGATGAATAAAGAAAATGATTTGATTTGAATTATTGATTTTCGCGTTTTTCTATCCGACCAGCGAGTTCCAGAAGAGCATCATATCTTTCACCCTGCTGTTCCAGATCAAGAGCGTCTAATAGGACACGTTCAGAGGAAGGAATGTTTCGATAGCCAAATCTGTTACAGGCTGTTTTAAGATAATCTTCCGTCACGACATCCGTTCCTTTTTATTTATTAATCTTGAAGCTGTCCCTGAAAATCTTTCCAGCCAATCTGGTAGATTTCTGACCGAGTAAGATCGAGATCCTTTCCATCTTTAGCAGCTTGCTCACCTTCAAGATAATCAATTGGATCTTTGAAGAACTTGTCGACGCGGGTGAGATCCACATCAGCTCTAACAATGAATAATGGAGCGGGAGGAGCCCCATTAACATCAACCTTCATCCAGCCAATAATTTTAGGATTGTCTGTCCGAAAAGTTTCTTGAGTGACTTGAATCGTGAGTTCATCACTGAAGCCCTCAATAATTTCTTTAGTGCTAAACACGATCACATCAATACCGGCGCGGGCGTGTCCATTACCATTGAAGCGATTTAATTGTTCGATAAACGACATGCGCTTTGCAGTAATCTTCTTTGCCAGATAGTGGCGGGCGAAGTCAGTGCGTGCACGCGTGGTAGAGCCGAATTCATATTCAGCTGAGCCCATGTAGTCATAATTGAAACCACATTTTGGGTCAGCAATGAGACGTTGTAAAAGCATGGTAAACTCCATGTATAAAAGGAATTGATTGTGTAAAGTTTCAGATCATCTTTGGTCTCGATGAGCTTCCACTCGACGATGAAATTCATCATAGTCGTCGACATGAATATACAGTGAATGGTAATCATCAGGGTCACCCTTAAAACGTAACCCTTCTCCAAAATTTGTATACCCATGCCGACCATCGACATACCGCGAAGCATATTGATTCTGACCCAATGATCGATCTTCATTAAAAAGACGATAACCTGCTTCTTGGGCAGAATGTTTTCCGGTAGTACATTCTGAACAAAAAGGTCCAGAATAATAACCGTGTTTATCACATTGAGACATGATTATTCCTTACTGTAAAAAGAAGATTCGGCTTGTTTCACCGCATCTCGTTCATCGTCAGTCAAATGATTCCAACTGGTATAGATCCAGTTCCAGATTATCCAGCCACCGTGAGGCCAAATCACAGAAATGACATTACGGTGACTGTCTAGAAAATAAGGACTGTTAGAGTTTTCTTTTGGGTTCTTCAAATCCTGGGCTGACATTGAGATCTACCAATCTTTGCTGGAAGTAAGTAATGTTACGATCCAGCTCTTCATAACGGAGAGCAGGATCTACATCATGGCATCCTTCAGGACATCTAAACAATCCACCGTAGCCATGAGTACATTTAGGCTTTACAGTGGACATTACCAACAGCTCCTTCCGAAAGAGGGCTCCCAATTGTATTTTCGTGACGGTCAAGAATATCGTTAAGATACTTGTCCATATCGACAGCATTGTTGTCAGCATCGCGTAACACCCACTTGTTGAGGGCATCGACACCAAAACCATTGTTGATAGGAAGCCGCACCACACCAAGCTCACGCTTCAGTGTTGAACCATCCCTGAAATAAAGAATTCCAGGTTCTTTATGCAAAGCTTTACGCTGTTGTTCTACCAAAGGAACAAGGAGAATGCGTGCTTGTGATTCGTTGATCTGTTGATCCCCAAAAGACCAGATATAAGTATCACTCACGCAGAAAGCGCTATTGTCTTGATACTTAACAGAGATATAACCACCATGAGGATTTAGCTTACGAAAAGCTACCCCACTGATGGCTACTTCAGCTTCTTTTTTCATGATTTCAATAATGTCACCCACAGTGATGGTCCTTTCATGGTTGATAAAGTAATCTTGATTGATTACAAAAAGCCTCAATAGAAGAGGCATTTCATATTTGTAATATAGGAACTAAAGCGCATGATATCGGTTTTAAATATAAAAAAATAAAGACATTAAAGGGGGTGGTATTACCACCCCCTTTAATACATCTATGATTAAATAAGTAGATCTTATTTTTATTAGTTAACCGTAGCGGTACCAGTTTCTTTTGCTTTAGTAGAATTAAATCCTTTTGATACATCAATATTTCTTTTTGTTGTTTTACAAACGCCCACTAAAAAGTCAATGCGATCTTGAATAGAATGGCGTTGGGCTAAATCAGAAATGTTTTCTTTTGAAAATTTAAGATGTTCAATTTTACGAGTCATATGCTTAATAGCATTTAACCGCCGCTCTTCTTTTTTCTTGGCAGTAAGAATCTTTTTTGAAATTTTTATCATACTCAACTTCTTTCAAAATTAAATATCTTCAGTGATAACTAATGTAAAATCAGGTCCACAAAAAGTGAAAATACTAGCTGAAAATGGAGGAGATTTTACATTAGTTCCTATTTTTGAACAAAATTGATCGCATGTTCCATTGTACACAGTAAAGCTGTTATCTCCTCCGTGGTGAGGATCTTTATAATGGAAATTTCCAAATTCTGTTTCAACAAAGAAGTTATATCCTGAACATAGAGTGAATTGTCCTACAACTTTGAGTAGGGAGTCTTTATCAACAAACATTGGTATAACCTTTACTTAAAAACAAAGAATAAGTAAGTAGGTTATCTTAAAGGTAATAAATTAAGAATCTTCTGGTACGTCAGAGTCTATTTTTGATTTAGCATTCTGCGCATTTATTACCTCTGAAATTTGATCTGCATACAGCACTATAAGACTTACAGTAAGTAAAGTTACACGCATTGTTAAATCAGGCATTATACAACTGATTGCAGCGATTGCCATTGAAAACATAAGAAAATATATTTTCATAAAAACATCCTTTCTTATTTTAATCGAAAAAGCTTAAATCTCCACAATCGAGTTATGAAAATTCTTAAACGAGAAGGATTTTTATTGTCGGTCATTCCTAACCAACATCTAGAACAATCACAATTATCAGGGTGTGTAAAAACCACTTCGTTTTTAAATTCAGTGGGATCAATTGATTCCAAAGCTTTACCATAAACAGCTTTTTCCAAACACTGTTTAATAGTGTCTCCAAAGAAAGATTTTTCATCCCAATTTGTTTTCTTATTACACACAATAACAACTTGATTAGGAAGCCCATTCCAATCAGGATTACTTCCTGTAAGACTGACTACAGCGCCCTCTTCTTCACATAATTGCTGAATCAACGGTGCAGCATCAATCAACTGATTTACCCAAGACTGATCAACCATCTTTTCTTTTTTCCATTTCATCAGAAAGAGTGTGCATAAAGGATCTAACTCTTTCTATTCGAGCTGGTCTAGATCTATAACTACTAATAATTAATCGACCTGTTGTTTCAGATAACATCTTAGTAATTTCATCAGGACTCTTTCCCTGTTTACCTAGATCTATTACTATTTGATCAAAAGGACTCACGATAACTTCCTTTTGTTAATTAAGATTACTTATATCAAGAGGCTTTTTAGGAAATAGGGCATAGATTGAATCAGCAAATTCTTGAAGTACTTTAACTTCGACATTATAACTAGCAACTATGTCAACAATCGGCATAGGAGTAGAATTATCTTGGTTAACAACACCAATATTTCCTAAAACTAAAATTGCCTGTTCTTGATCTTTAGGAAACATTTGTATTCGATTAATAGAAGTGCCGGAAAATATTTTATTTAAAGCCTCTTCACTAAATTTAGCTATTGCTTGCAGCGTTGCCTTTTGAATATTTTCTAAATCTTCGATCATTATTTAACACCTTTTTTAAATTTAACTAATTCATATTTTTTATCTAAAATGATTATTAAAATTAAAAAGAAGTGATTTATAATTTAAAATAGTGTTTTCAATATGAAAAAGAACATTTTGTTTACTGTGAAGTTGAAGAGAAGGTTTTACAATTTCTAGTAATTTTTCCATTCCCGTCTTTTCACCAAGTAATCGTTGTTTTACTACTGTTATTAAAACATTTCTTATTGCATCTTGAACATGTTCTTCATTAGAAGAAGATTTACCTTCATTATCAAAATCGATTGCAACTAACTCCCATCCAACTGATCTAAAAATAGAAGTAGCCGTTTTAATATCACCTTCGAGAAGATGTGTTTTTAAGAACATTTCTTGAGCAGTTTTTCGAATTTCAGATCGAAGTTTTCCGACTGTCGTACCTGGATGAGCGTTATACATTAAATTGTAAATTTCTAATGGAACAGCTTCACCGAACATTTCTTTTAATTCGTCAGGTAGAATAGCATTTTCGTTTGGAATATTGTCCATGACAACTCTCCATAGTTGTTATATTTAAAAAAAAGAAATCTTATTTTTTAATAAGCCTAAAAGAAGGAGCAATAAACTTAAGAACAAATTTAATAAACTTAATTCCTAAGCTATCGTTTAAAGATTCTTCTTTTATTTTTTCTTGAGAAATAGAAAGGTCAGCAGAAGACTTAATGAATAACTCAATGCGATTAGCTATCTCTGCATTTTTAGTAGCTTTATCTTTAGCTTGATGATTATTAGCTTTTATAATTGGATATGAAATATTAGTTATTGCAGGAAGTTTTCTTATTTTAGAATTATGATTTTTTTCATACTGACGAAATATCGCAGCGACTTCAATTAAGATTTGGAGCGCTTCCAAATATTGATTAGTAAATTTTTTGTAAAAAGAATCCATGATGTAATCCTTGAGTTCTTTTTTGGTATAAGAGCTAGTTTAAGGCTCTCTGGACACCCACAAAGTCGATTCTGATACTTTCCTGTATTCCCACATAAATCACAATAATTACCGATATTTTGCGCATATTCTTCACGAGCATTTTCTGCATCGGATAATAAAGTTTCAAAAAGTTGAGAACGAGACATGAGTCTTAATAATTCAGGATCTATTGTCATAAGAATTCTCTTTTTACTGAGAAATCAATAAGTCGCGGGCATTACTGTATTTATTTTTAGAACGGATATTTTTACAATTTCTTTAGTGTGAATATTTTTTACTGATACCGTCAGGGGTTCATCATTAAAATGAATTAACTCTAGCACACGTCCCCATGCAACCATTGGGCGAATATAAGGTTGACCTTTCTTATTAAAGGCTGTGTGACAAATATCATACCCAACGACACGTTTAATGAGGTTTTCTTGTTCCATACATCAATTCCTTGTTGTTAGATCTTTAAATAATAAGATTAATGTACAGTGTCTTCATCATGATCTTTTATATATTGGAGACCTTTTTCATTAATCTTAAAAACCTCTTCTCCATTTTCTAATACAAGTTCACCCAGACCATCTTCGACCATATGTTGTATGGATATTTTTGTAGCAAATTTCATCATTTCATCTTCAGTATCAAAAGAGAATTCTTCTCCTTTCTTTGTGACAAAAATATGTTTTTCACCATCAGACATAAATATTCTCCAAGATGGATTGAGAGTTATAAATTAGAAGCAAGGTGTTTTAGACAAGCAACCACAATAGCGCAAGGTATAGAACAAGCTACTGAGTCATGATCGTCATCATTAACCTTTAAACCAATTCCATTTACTAACTTCACTCTGTTTTCATGACCAATGATAATTACTGTCAACCATGAAGGAACAAGTGACATTGCAGCATCCATTGATATTGTAAAGAAAGGTAGAATATTTCCTTGTCCATAAAGTTGAAGACCAATGATTTCCCTAGCACTTCGATTATTTTTCCACCAATGCGGAGCTGTTATACCCCACACCCGAGAATCAGCTTTATGCACCCATCCAAAAGCGCGAGCAATCTCACCATCGAGTTCTCTATCAAGTTCACCTGAATGTTTCACCCGAACAGCAAGGTCTAGAACTTGTTCTTTAGTAAAGACACAAGTCATTTTTTCTATAGGTGATTTATGATCATCTGTATCAGTAGTAAGCCGATTATCTATCATTGGAATTACCCTTTTTTACAATCCCTCAATCATAGCACGATAAATAATAACTGCTCGTGTACCTTTACTGGGGACATGATCTAAAGACGTCATTTCTAATTCATCGCGTAACCACTGAGGGATAGGTTCGCCAATAGATTCAAGATGTTTAAATAAAGCACGAGGTGTTTTAGGATGCATATCCATCCACATGACAATTGCACGTGCTAAACCATTCCACATTTTTTCTGTGGCAATACGAGGTACTAAAAGCAGGTCCTTACTTTCGAAGGGTATTTCTATATTTTGAAAAATATCTTGAGTATCAACATCTTGAGGTATTTTAGATAAAGTGTTTGCAATAAAAGAAGCAATTTCATCTTTCTTTTCTTGTAAACCTTCATTAACACCTAAAACTGCTTCTGCTCCATCTTTACTGTCAGATTGTAGTTGATTGCTAGTTATAGTTAAAGAAGCAACTACAAAATCAAGAGTAGCCATCGCCCCTTTTTTAATTAATGCAAGTTGTTCATTCTTTACCACAATTTATTCCTTGATTTAGACAGTACCTAAACCTTTACATCTATGACACGTACCACCCCGACATTCTTTTCCGCTACCTGGGGGATCGCATTCTTGACATATCTGTTTTGTTGCTGACAATTCTTCTTCCATTTTGTTAGTTATAAAACTTAAAGATGGTTGAAGACGAGCTAGAGGAATTGTTTTGTCATAAGCTAGCAGCCATGCAACGGCTGCTTGTATACCTTGTTTATATCCTTCTTGAATAGCATCAGAATATGTAAATCCAGGTGTTGATTTAGAAGGCGCATCTTTAACTGTTGTTTCTGCAAGAGTATAATTTGTCAAAGAGCTATCACGACTACTTGATCCATAAGTACCAACATTAGCTAATACGTGAGGATAATTTATAGATATTAATTCAGAACTAACATTAGTTTTGTTTAAAACATCTGATAATGCTTTTATATCAACTTTTGTAGGATCATCATTCATGGTTGTTCTCCGAAGATATAATCTTTTTCTTAATTCGAGTAATAGGGATCTTTGGAGATTGAGGTTCATATTCTCTATCTGATTTATTCATCATAAATCTTAAGATTTGCCAAATGACATGACAGAACCAATACTCCTTCATTTTTAAATCGCTGTCATAATAAGCTAATTCTAATTCTACAGTTAATATAGAAATGAAATTACAAAGATCTTCTATAGCTACATATTTTTCTTTGATCAAAGAAAGAACGTACTGAATGTTTAGACGTACGTCACCAAAATTAAGATATAAAAATAAAAAATCTTCTTGAGGACAATAAGTCCTAAGCCAATCATCAATAGACTTCATGACTGAACGAAGATCATCCATTAGGTAATGAATAATCGTTTTGTCGTATGTTCTATTAATTAATCGATCAGATAAAACATGAAGGTAATTGTCTCCGTGACAACTCAGAATTCGTTTTGGTTGTTTACACCAACACGCTAAGTCTTTATTACAAAGATCATGTTTTAATTCAGAAAAGAATAAAGGATTAGTTGTAAGAGAACGATAGAGATCGACCCTATGAAATGCTACACTTTCTTCTCTGGTATATTTACCAGATTTAGAAGAGAATGAATTTCCGTACTTAGAAGGACGACCTATGTAAAAAGTGTTTGGAGGTAGTTTATCAACACCCCCAAACCAGTGAACATTCAATATCTTACTCGCTAACTCTTCCATTTGCCGGGGTTTCCACAGCGTCGAGAATAGACCATTTTCCAGATAGAATGCGTGTTCTTAACGTAGAACGATTTACTACCGCTAAGACCGCCAGTTCTCTCAAAGAATACCATACTTCTCGGTATCGATACCTGCGATCTTCTACAAAGAGGTCAATAATGTGTTTCCACTTGTCTTCATCGACAAACCTTTGAGCATCTAGATATCGACCTTTGATAATTCTAAGGTCTATGCCTGTCCTCTCGCTCAATTGTTTGAGAGAGATTATTTCATCTTGATATTGCAATCTTGTGTCATCGGCAATTCCCATTCGTATTGAGATGGTTTTTCTTTGGTTGTTGGCTTGTTCTTTTCTGGTGGACCACTTCAGATTACCAGGTTCGTAGTTACCGTTGTTATCAATTCTATCAAGTGAATATTCTTCTGAAGGTCTATCGCCTAAATTATTTCGTATATACTGTTCAAACAACTTACATTTTTTTAAATTGTCTTCTTTGGAGAGTGAATCGCTCCTTCTCCAAGCATCAAAAACGTTTATTCCGCGAGCGCCGTAGTCAGAATAATTATAATAGTTGGGATTATGACAGCGATAGTTTGCCCCTAACCATATACGGTACAGGTAATTTTCTTTCTTCCACTCGGTTTGATAGACTTTTACTACTTCTCGATTTCTTGATCGATAAGCCAATGTACTCTTTGTTCGACAAGGTGAACAGTAAAATTCTCCCAACGGTGTTAGTGTTCTTTCGTTACCACACCGCTTGCAACATGGAATCAGTTCTGCATTCACAGTACCGTATTGGTTATATTCTTCGAGATAACGCTTTTGTTTTGTTTGACGTATGGAGAGATCGTTATCAGAAGTAGAAGCAAGTTTGATAGATGACATCATAACACTTCTCCTTTGATCGTAGGCGTTTACAACTTGAGGAGTCGATCTCTTCGTCACAACTTATCTCATTTTATTAACTTGACAAAATGGTTTTTATCATTCAGCAACAGTTTCCTTAAAAACTCTTTGTAATACTTTGGCGTAATCATACCAAGATTGAATTAAATCTGTATCTGGCTCATCAAAGTAATGACCTCCTGTATGAAGAGTCTTTGAAATAGAATCTTCTATACCAAGTTCTCTAACAATATTGTCAATTACTCTTACATCATCAGTTGTTCGAATCAGAGCTAAGTGTTCTGTTGTCAATATGTCTTTAACACCACCGATGATAATAATACTAATTAAAGCAAGGTAAGAATTTATCTCTTGCTTATTTTCTTTTTTCCAATAAATAAAATCGGTATAAGGGGGTGATGAGAACATACTTTCAGGTTCGTATATTCTTAACCCTTCTCCAAGCTTCATGATTAAAGCTACTGTCAGGTCAAAGTATGTTTGAAAGAATAGTTGATAAAACTCTAGCTTAAGTTGAACATCTTTGCCAATCACTGGTTTCAGATGGATAACGGGAGTAAGTCCTTTTTCTTTGGAAAACTTCAAATCAAGACGACAGTTAGCTAGATCAACAAAATGTCTAATTCCCAATCTTTGTTGTACAACGTCTTGTTGCCAATTTTTGATAACTTCTTTCTTTAAAGTCATAAACTTTTTCCAAACAGGATAAGCACTCTTATCTGTAGGTGTTGGATACGACTTATTAAAAAAGTCTGACTTCTTCACATTTTTTCCTCTTCTTTTTTAGTTAATAAATTACAAGCTGCTTCGTCTAAAATTAAAGGAAGAAGATCTACCCAAAAAGTGTAGTACAACCATCCTTTATCGGTATGAGAACGTTTAACAAAATTTACAGTATATACTTCATCAACTATTTGTGAAAATAAAAAAGCAGAGTCTGAATGAACAATCATTCCAGCCAACAGAGCAAAGCAATATTGTAAATTGTCAGTTTCTACTTTTGGGTATAGATCAAAATAAAGTTCCATCTGATTAAATAAATTAGTAGTCTTTTGTTCAATTTGAGGTTCTAAGTTGGAGTAAAAATAGTTTATTCCAAGATACTTAAGATATTTTTGACAACCAAATTGGGGAGCTACTTCTTTTCTGAAAATAGTTTCTAGAAAAATACTATCTTCATTTTTAGAAATGTCTTTAGCATACTTCCAACTTGTGAGATGTTTTACTTCTTGATCTAGATCTTGTAAATGACAAGAAATACACATTTGTTGAACGAAGTCTTCAATCAGTTGAGGAAGACTAGCTAGTTTTAAAAACCCAGTAAGGTCAATGTGGGAAGAGGTATTCTTTGTAGGAAATTGTATTACATTTTGCATAAATCATTCCTTTATTTAAAAAAGAAATTTAATGAACCGCCAAGGCGGGTTTGTTTCATCACTAAAGTAATATAGGGGTATTTAAAGGATGGATATGAATTAATATCTAATATCTTTTTACTGCTTATAATGTGGCTTCGTATAAAGCAATAATTGTAACCCTAACTTTATATAAGGAAAGTAACATTATGTCTATTTCTGATCTTTTGCGTAAATATGGCGGTAATCCTCCGGTATCCGATATAGCGTCCATTACAGCATTTGAAAAAGATCTTGATAAATACGAAACTATTGTTATTCCTAACAGTACTCAGTTCAGCAACTATGAAGAACCTGCTGTTGTTATGAAAGCAGCTTTGACACGCTTGGTTATGGCAAAAGAAGCTGACGTATTTTCGATGATGCGTGAATTGGTTAAGCGCGTTCGCGCTGGACAAGAAACCACTTACTCTGATTTCACATTAAGGATGCTAACTTCTGGTACTAAAGATGAGCGCGCTAAACAACTTATAGCTGCGATTGTATTTAGTGTATTAGAACTTGTCACCGATCAACCATTAGATCTTGGTGAAGGGTGGCTCCAGCTTATTAATCAAAACAAAGCCATTTTGACTTTCATGGAAAATTACTATGATTCTGATCAAGTACTTGAAGAAAGTTACAGTGGTAATCCTGTATATTCTCAAAAAGAAACCGAACGACTTATTTTTGAAGAAAGCGAAGTTACTCTAAATATTGGTTTTAGTAATTATCGAATTAAACTTCAAAATGGTCTTATGCAGCATCTAAAGTTAGGCGTTGCTCCGGACATTAGAGAATTATGTAAAGTTCCTGAAGGGCAACGATTAATCATTAGTTCTGAATTAACCATCACTCCCAGTATTGGTTGGATGATTCTTGATAAGTCTGTTGATTTCTTCGATGATGCTTTAGCTCAACTCAAAGCATTAAATTGTGTTCCTGATGGATATAGAAAAGGTCAAAATACTCGTATTGTTGTCCCTGGGATGTTTTACAGTATTTTCTTATCTGTCATTAGCCATGATGAAGGTAAAACTTGGAGAGTGACTGAATTGAACATTCTTCCTCCTTCTCTTAATCAATAACAAATAAAGATATAAAGAGAGGAGAGCTGTCGCTCTCCTCTCTTTATTTAACCAATTTAAAATCTTTCTAACCACACTTGAATAGCTTGTTGATTGTAGCTTACTAAATTACTGTATTGAGCGTCACAGTAATTTTCCAAATGTTTTCTATCTGACGAGAATAAAAGTGATAAATGACTAACAATAGAAGTACTGTCAGTAGGGTCACAATGAAAAATATCAGACAACCATCTAACTTCACCAGATGAAATAACTGGAACCCCACACAATACTGCATCTGCTGCTACAATGTTAAAAGACTCAGTTAATGAACATTGTAAAAGTACATCAATTCTTTCTTGCAATAATTTATAAAACTGATCTTTTTCCATCCAAGGATGTTCTACAAGCTCAGCATTATTAAGTCTATCAAAAGTACCTCTTAAATTCTTTAAAGGGGAAGCTCCATGACTTTCTACACGGGTTCCATTAATATGAAAAAATAACTTTCTTCCTGTAGAAGCTGCAAATCCAATAGCTGCCATCGCTTGTTGAAAGTGGTTCTTCATTGGTCGAAGAGCCCCAAAACAACCTATATGAATCTCATCTGTTGGCATTTCTTTTACAGGGTTAGGAATTCCTCCATCTCCTAAATATACATTAGGTAAAAAGGAGATAAGAGAAGAATCTACATTTAAGTTCATTTGCAGATTCATCAAGTCATTTACAGTACGAGTGGATACAGAAGAAACCTCAACACCCATTTTGAGATATTCACAATTCCACATACCAGCTGATGCTTCTTCAGCTAAGAAAGGAATCTCGGAATGATTTCTTACAATCCAATGTACATTGGGATGAAGAAGTTTAAGAAGTTGAAATTTACCTGGCGTCACCCAATAAGCTTCAATGATTACAATATCTGGCTTATGTTCTCTTACAACTGCGTCAATTCCATTACGATCTACCACGTCAACTAGAGTGGCTTTAATACCATTTAATTTTAAAGCATTAACCAAAGAGTTAATTGAATTATGAAGTCCTGGTTTACGACTTGATTTGTCAACCCACAAACCTTCACCCTGCTTTTGTTTCAAAATAAAAAGGAGACGTGGATACCCCATCAGATACTTTTCCTTGTTTGTTAAATTCAAAAAAATAGGGGAGACAATAAAGTCCTCATATGAAGGTTTAAAGAGAAATAAACATAAATAATAACAAGATAGAGAGTCCCATATGGGACTCTCTATCTCATCTATTTTAAAAAGAATATTATTTCAAAGCACTTAATGCAGCTGATTCTTCATGCATCAGCTGATGAGCGTCAATAAAAGAGGACTCTTTTGGATTTAGCATTTCTTTAAAGATAGAAACGACAACCTCTAATGCACTAAATGTTGAAAGGACTTTATCGATAGATTTAGAAGGTCTTTTCGTTATGTTATTCTCAAGGCCAGTTAAAATGTCACCTATCAATTCTAACAAACTTTCCAATCCAGAAGCTATGGAAAAAACCACTGTTTCCATTTCTGGATCATTTAGATCAACTAAATTTTTACCTTCAGTCTTTTCTCTAAAGTCTTCTACAGAGGTCTGAAAGAAAATTGTCTGCGTTCGTAAACGAGTAGCATATAGTTTCATTACAGGAAGTGTTCTAATCGTTAAAGAAACTCCTAAAGCAGCAGCAAGACCAGCTTCAATATATTCTTCAATTCTTATAACGCTAATGTTTTTAGCAGGTGGTTTATTGCCAGGAAACAAAAAGCTAAAAATCGAAGAAAATACACTCTTGCAAGTAGAAGTAACCAATTTAAAGATGTTTAGCATTGGGACATTCCTTATTGAGGTATATCAATAAGATTGATAGTTTTTAAGCAAATGCTTCACTCCAAGTTCCCTTTGTAGCACCTCGGCTATATTCAGTACCACGCTGTTCAAAGAAGTTGGCGTGTTCGATACCACCCATCAGTGAATCGATCCAATCGCCAATGGGACCAATTGGTGTGTTGTAGATTGGGGGAAGACCAAATTGGCCTAAACGGAAGTCAGCGGTGTGACAGACATAATCTTTCACATCCTGTGCTTCAAGACCTTCAACGCCACCAAGTTCGAATGCCAAATCAGTGAACTTATGTTCTCCTTCGACAATTCGTTTTGCTGCTTCATTGGTTCTTTCTATCAGGACTTTCTTGTCGAGCAAATGACCGTATTCAGACATGAAATGCTTAAAGATCTGAGCAACAAATGACACATGGAGAGATTCATCACGAACCGACCAACTGACAATCTGTCCCATCCCGTTAAGCTTATTATGACGAGTAAAGTTAAACATGACTGCAAATGAAGCAAACAGCTGAAGACCTTCTGTCAATGCACCGAAAACGAGTAGGGCTAGAGCAATACCCATCAAGGTATCCATTCTGAAACCAGCTGTAAAATTATACTTATCTGCCATTTCTTTATATTCAAGAAACGCTGAGTAATGAGACTCGGGAAGACCCAATTCTGTCAGCAGATGTGAATAAGCAACTTGGTGAATAGATTCAGCATTTGCAATAGCTGAGAAAGCCAGCTGAAGCTCATTAGGACGGAAAATCTTGGCATATTGATCAATATACACATTGTTTACTAGCACATCGTTTTGAACAAACAATGGAAACATATGTGTCATTAAATTGCGTTCAGCGTTAGTTAGCTTGGTCTTCCAGTCTTGAAGATCTTTACCCAAAGGAACAGATTCATGTAACCAATGAATTTGATTCTGACGTTCCCACATTTTGTAACCAAAATCATATCGAAATGGTTTAAATGCAGTGGAAGGGGTCATGATGTTTTGAGTAGGAACCCCAGGAAGATTTGTTAAATCCAGATACTTAAGAGGAATTTCTGCAATTTCATCCAAAGGGATTCTTCCTGACTTAATGTCAGACATGATAGAATCTTTTTGTTCTTCAAGCATGTTCTTTGTCTTCATATCGGCATGAAGAATAGAATTTAAAATAACCGATTGCATGGAAATAACGTCCTTATTAAACATAAGAGGGTTTAGTAGTACAGAGAGAGGTTTAAACCTCTCTCTGTACTAAGTATCTTCCTTATTGAGGATTTAGTATCTCTTTATTTTAAAACTATAGCTCACTGATGATCACATTGAACAGATTTTTTTGTTGTTCTTTTACCAGAAGCAATTTGTTCAATTGCTGATTTTGATAGATTGTATTTAATCTGACATTCTTTTCTTGTCAAATTCAATAAATCATTTTTAACAGCTATAACAGTGTTGTCATCTATCACAAAACGACGTGTGATAGGACCATCTACTGTTGACCAATAAACACCTGTACAAATGTTACTGACGTGCTGTGGAGTTAAATTAAAGTCAAATGCAATACTTTTAACTGACTCTCCTTGAGATCTTCTCAGTCTAATAGCTGATGCTACTCCTGCTGTAATTACAGCAACACCAGATACATATCTACCTCGGGACATCATGTCATTTGTATTGTCTTGATGCGTTCCAAGAAGTAAATGAGAAGGTCTTACGCAAAGAGGAGTATCGCATTTATGACGAACAATTTGGCCATTTGGTATCTCACCAAATTCCCACTCAAACGATACTTTGTGAACAAAGAAGAAACGTTGTTTCTTATTTACATGGACAGTTATCCATCCATATCCTTTACCGTTTTTAGCACCAGTCCATAACCAACAAGAATCTTCTCCAGGAATTTTATTTACTTTGTTCCAAAAAAGAATTTCTCTAATAGGTGTTTTCTCGACCAACATAACAATCTCCTCATATGATTATGAGAAATGTTATGATAAGCTATAGCTTACTGGCAGCTTAGACATTCATCATAGTCTTTAGCTTTATAATCGTCAACTGCATCTGCTCTAACCGTACCGTCTGTATTGTCAGTACGTTGAATAGAGATTGAGCGAAGATAGTACATGGATTTAACACCAAGTTTCCATGCCATTTCATGCGTCTTCCAAAGATCACGTTTATGGCAATCTGGCAGCATTGCTATATTCAATGACTGCGACTGACAAACATAAGGTGTTCTATCTGCAGCAAGCTCAATAATGTAACGTTGATCAATTTCAAAAGATGTCTTATAAACATCTTTTTCATGTTCGCTTAAGAAATCAAGATGAGCAACACTACCGTTATTCTTGAGGATGCTATTCCAAATTTCTTTAGTGTTTTTACCACGTTCAATAAGAATCTTTTCAAGATAAGGATTCTTAACTTCAAACGATCCGTCAAGTGTCTTTTGAGTAAAAATATTAGCTGGAATTGCGTCTACACCTGCAGAAGTACCTCCACAAATAATAGAAACAGATGCGGTAGGAGCAATCGCAATTTTACACGAGAATCGTTCCATAATACCGTGTTCTGCGGCATCTAGACATGCACCACGCTCTTCTGCTAACTGCTTTGAGACACGGTCCATTTCAGTGCGCAGATGGACAAAGATCTTTTTATTCCAGACCTTAGCCATCACACCTTCAAGAGGAATATTACGGGCTTGTAAAAAGCTATGCCATCCCATCATCCCAACACCGATTGAACGTTCACGTTGAGCTGAATAACGAGCCTTTGCAAACTCTTCCCCTCCATTATCGATAAAGTCTTGAATGACGTTATCCATGAAGTATCCAATATCAAGGAAGAACTGAGAATTATCTTTCCACTCATCCCACTTTTCAGCATTAGGCTGAAACAAAGCACAGATGGCTGTACGATCAACACCGTGGTGATCAATACCTGTAGGAAGAACAATCTCTGAACAAAGGTTACTGGTAGTTACCTTTAGACCTGACTTCTTTTGATGAAGAGGCATTGCTTTGTTAATTGCATCTACAAACAGAATATAAGGTTCACCCGTCTCTAGACGTGTTGTAACCAGTTTAGCAGCAAGATCTTGCGCGCGAACTGTTTCTGTTACAGAACCATCTTTGGGTGAAATAAGATCCCACATTTGATCATTGATGACAGCATGCATAAATGCGTCTGGAATGCAGACACCGTGGTGTAGATTTAAAGCTTTACGTTCAGGATCACCACCTGCTTCACGGCGCATGTCTAAAAAGGTATCAATTTCTGGATGAGAAATATCCATGTACACAGCAGCGGCACCGCGACGGTTAGCACCTTGCGAAATACAAGCTGTCAACGAATCCATCACTTTGACAAAACTGAATGCCCCAGAGGTCTTACCATTAAGACCAGCCTTCTCACCAATACCGCGAATGTTACCCCAATAGGTGCCAATACCGCCACCCTTTGCCGCCATCCAAATATTCTCATTCCAGATATCAACAATACCTTTAAGAGAATCTTGAACTTCATTCACAAAGCAGGAAATCAAGTTTCCTTTGTTTGTTCCACCATTGGACAAAATAGGTGTAGCAGGCATACACCACAGTTTAGAAATGTAATCATACATGCGTTGAGCATGTGCTTGATCGTTAGCATAATAGCGAACGCAATTAGCAAATCTATCTTGATAAGATTCACCTGGGCTTAAATAACGATCTTTCATCGTTGCTTTACTGAAAGGTGTCAAAAGATCATCGCGGCTATCATCTACAATGACATCAGGAACTGGTTGACTACGCTTAACAGGGTTGTCAATTGTTTTAGCAACACGCTTTGTCGAAATCGATTCTGCGCTAGATACCACAGTGTCAAAAAGGGTATCAAATTCAGTTCGATCGCTATCCATGGAACCGACGCTGAGATCTGTCATGAGTTCTCATCCAATGTTTGAGGTTGAGTTTAAAATGGCTGTACTTTTGAAGGTTTCATCAAGAGTATTGGCATATGATTTAAGTATACCAATTGACTTAATTTGACCCCCTTAATATGTCGAAATAATCATGACATGTTATCTAAAAAAGACACAAAAATTACCTCATATAGAAGCGTATATAGAGTTGTTATATCTTTTTATGCCGTAACAACGACAGTTAAACAAAATAATTGATATTTGCTATTATAGACAATAAAGAGAGGGTCTTTTGACCCTCTCTTTATCATTATTTCATTTTTTGTATCATTCGAGCTATTGGAGTAGCTAATGCTCTTTCTACAGACCAACCCATGACGTTTATTCTTGAGTGAAGTTGATGGAATTTGAGTCCCGACAAAATAGTTAGCTCAGTCAAGTTGTATTGATGATTGTTGTAAGTATATCGACGCAGATCATCTTCTGCTGAAAGAATCCAATCTTTATCCCAATTTTGAGCATAGCGATATTTGACAATAATCAAAGGTAAGTTGTGTTCCTGAGAAAATTCTTTGATAGTTGTCAGATCATTGTGCGCTCGATAAATAGGACTATTGTCTGAGATATTAAGTTTATAACTAAGCTGCTTTCTAGTGTTGTTCATTTGAATCTTGCGATCTACCCAACGACAATTATTGGGCTCGTAATTTCCATTGACATCTACTCGATCAATTGTTAATCCTTTTCTCCATGTGGGATACATGTCTTTTATAAAGTTATCAAAGCCTTTGTTGTCCGGCTCTAACCACTTATCACATACCGAGATTCCTCTACCGCCGTAATAGTGGTAAGCTGAATCATTTTTATTACAACATCGGTTTTTCATTGAACGATAAACTGAGAGTAACGGATGCCGATTGCGCTTAGTTATTTTGTAGTATAAATGAGTCTTGATTCTAAATTCTTCAATATTTTCCACATTTTCTAAACGTCTTTTTGTATTAATTTTTTCTTTGTTGTTAATTCTGTGTTTTTTACTGTAGTTGTTTTGCTTTTTTTGCTTTATCTTTTTTTCATCTAGAGTAAGTTTGGCTTTACTGGTACAGTGAAAATACCTATTCTTTCTATTTCGGCAAGTCCTACAATAACTAAATTTAGGTAATCTAGGTTCTTTCTTACATGAGAAGCAAAGCTTTTCCACAAATAATTCCATAGTCGTATAAGGTAGGGACATCCCTACCTTATACGATATGTTTACTGAATGATATTTAATTCATCTTGCGAATGGTTCTATAAAGAAGATAGTAAATTACCCCTAATCTCAAAGCCGATAAAGATGCAGGATTAACAGTAATATTAAACGGATCAATCATAAGAGCAATTGATCTTTTTACTGCAACTATATCTGGATCAAGATTACGAGATGAAGAATAAGCATTTTTCATTGTCTCAAATACTTGAGCTCGATTACCCATATTAATCCGTTTTTCTCTACAAAGACGAATCATGGAACGAATAATCTCAATGATTAATACCCTTACTCCAACATAAGTAGTACCTTCTTTATCAATGGTCACTTTGTCAAATGTTCGAGAGGATGTTTGAAGAACAGCAGTTTCATTGATCTTCAATAAAGCCGTTTTCAACATTCTAGGAGAAATAGTGGTAAACATGTTTGATACGTCTTCGACAGAGATATCGTGAACAAACATATTAGGATTAAGAATTTCTGACACCATAGACTGTGTTGCTGAATCTATTACAGAAGCAGTTTGGGCAATAATTCTTTCACCGTCTGAATTCTCAGAAATTGCCGACTTAGATTTAATGCTGTCCCCAGCACTATGGGTTTCGTAATAAGAATTAGCAAAGGTAACAATTTTAGCACGTAACGCTGTTTGAGATTCAGAAATGACCCTTAAGAAAGCTTCATCTGGTGCCCCTTCAATTAAGGTCTGATAAAAACGATCTTCAGGATCAAGAATCTTATCACAGTGTACATCTATCAACTTTTTCCAACTCTCATATCGAATGATGTCTGATTTTCTTGATAGACTTGCAATACTAGCTTCCATGATACCTCGATTAGCACCGTGTCTAAACGAGTTATTAACTACAGAAGTAAAAATTTTGTAATGGTAATATCTTAAAAGATTGAGAGAGAAGTTGTGACAGATCTTTTTATCTTTGATGTAAATAGGGGCTAAATGAACTAACCACATAGTTAATAAATTAAAAGGATCTGAAGTTACAACAAAATTACGATCTATTGCTTGGATAGATCGAATCTTTGATTCAACTTCTTGTTTACGAATTTTGAAAATGTCAAAAAGAGCATTATAATCCGAAGTTGTAAAAGCAACTGGATCACATGCTAAATACGGACCATCAAATGTTAATGGATGCGTTTTTCTTAATACAAAATATGTGACTAACTTCTCTATTTCATAAACTTTATTTTTTTCTATGGATATAACTAACGTACCGAATGCTTCTGAAATTGAAGTCATGTTTAATTCCATTATTCTTACAAAATTAGGAAACTAAACTATGAGTCTCCGATAAAAGGAAATGAACTTGCCAAAAAGAATAAACCCAAACTACTCTACAAGAGAAAACGCTGATTATAAGGTATGGCAACAAATGAAGCAACGTTGTTGCAATCCTAAAAGTCCCAGATTTGATAGATATGGAGGCAGAGACACAAATCCAATCAAAGTCTGCGACAGATGGAAAGATTCATTTGAAAATTTTATTTCTGATATGGGGCCAAGACCTGAGCCAAAACATTCTTTTTCTATAGAAAGGGAGAATAATGATGGCGACTACGAACCAAATAATTGTAGTTGGATACCAAAGAAAGATCAATCTCGAAATACTTCAAGAACTATTGTAATTGAGCATAAAGGAGAAAAAAAGTTAATGGCAGATGTGGCGGCGGTGACGGGAATCAATAAAAGTACGTTAAATTATCGAGTTGAGCAAGGATTCAAAGAAGAAGATCTACTTCGTAAACCTATCCCTCGTCGTGAGTATGAGTTAAATGGAAAAACATACAGGTTAAATGAACTAGCAAAAATAAGTGGTATAAATAAAGATGTTTTAGGAGCAAGATTAAAACGACATGGTTGGGGAGTAGAGCGAGCAATCTCTACTCCCGTTAATACCAAAAAAATAGCTTTAAATAAAATGAACAACTAGTCTTTCCATGTTCACAATTTGTGGTTTTGAAATGGAAAGACTAAGTTCACCTAGACCCTCAGCTATGGTTGTCATAATACAATCTACTCTTTATTGAGGTTCATCACAAGATGGTGTCTTCTACAATCTTAGTAACATTCTCAAAGACCGTTCTACTTCTTCTGATTTTACAGGGTTACGTGACTGTTCGGCTATATCAGAATCTGTAAAACGACGAGGATCACGATTGAGTTCATCTGCTGTAGTAGGAATAGGAATAGGGCCATTGACAATCATCGATTTAAAGAGCGTTAGATCAGCTTCAAGGAGTTTACGGGCCGAAGGGTCATGTTGTTGTTTAATAGCCTTCTCAAGGTCTTCAATCTTGTTTCTGATGATCATTTGACGATCAACACTTAAAGCTGTTTTATCAGGTTGTCCTGGATTAATGTGACTTAGAACAGTACCCGGTTTAATACCGTACATATCTAAGTGTTTACCATTTAAGATAAACCACATAGCCATAAGCCAAGCCACAACAGTATCGTCATGTCCCCCAACAGCGTGATCCACACGACCATTACGTACAGTTAAGGAACCAAGTTCTTGGATGAGTATCTTGTCCTTAATGCGAGAAGCAGCCTTTACACACGCTTCTAAAAGAATTGAGCTATATAACTCTTCTCGTTTAGATTTATCTGTCTTAATACCAAAATGCCTTTTGACTGCAGTATCAAGTAAGGAATGATCTCGAGTATTGATTTTTGAAAATGGATCTTCGTGACAGTTATTGACGACCCAGTTAAACATACGGTAAAATGGGTTATGTCCTTCTTTTCGTAAGATAAGAGAAACATTGTCAATAATAGCAGTTCCTGAACTTTTGTTTTCAGGGACTAGAATCATTTTAGGAAACATCAAAAGAAGCTGAGCAATCATCACACCGACGACGTTGATATTACCTTCAGAACATCTGAATGAACAAACTGTCTCAAGTGATCTAGGATCAGTACCGATGAGGGTGGTGGAATCTCGACCGATCATTTCTGATGAGTCACATCCAAGAACAATAGATCTTTCTTTAAAAGCTTGAGAATGTACTACTTCTTTTGGTAAATACCAATAGATAACAAACTTATTAGATAAGATCTGAATGTAACTGGGTTCACGTTCTGATGAATTGATAAGGGTCAAAACATCTTTAGGAATAACAGGATTGTCTTGAATAGAAACCCGGCGATTGAGATAATCACGCAAGACTTGATCAGGCGTCATCCGGTTACGAGCAATTTTCTCTCGTAGCCAATTATTGTCATATCCTAATTGAAGGTGAGAAAATACACCAATAATCATTTTCTGAGGAGAAGCAGCTTTTACAATCTGATGAAGAATTTCGCTATTTTCAATGTCATAAAGACGCTCGGTAAAAGGCATTGCTCCATCAAGAATCTTTGCAGCTTCTTGGCATTCAGGCTTAGTGGGATCGCCTGCGGTAGTTGTGATAATGTTTGAATGAGGTCTACCATTTCGTCTTGCATTTTCACGAGCAGTACCCGTCGATGCTAGAATTGTAGGATAAGAAATACCAATGTTGTTAATATATTCAAATTCGTCAAAATGAAAAACTGGTGGGGATGCACCACGTGCTTGTTTATCTGCAGCGCTCTTTTCAGATTGCCCCACAAATGTGACGTAATGTGTTTTTAAAGCTGAATAATAGATTTCTTCTGCGTTCTTTTTATCTTTGTGTCTATCTTCAACAACCCACCATGCGGGTAGATTTTCACCAAATGATTTTACACGTTTAACGTTTTCTTGACGTAGACTATTGTCTTTAGCTAAATGACCTACAGAAAATTCAAGACCAGAACTATAAATCACCCAACTTGTTAAAGAAAGAGCAGTCACAGTGTTGTGAGTGACAACGTAGTTATCAGTAATATAAAGATGATCAGGATGGTCTACTTCAATACATTGAGCTTCCGCTCTTTTTATAAATTCAACAGACCTAATTCCTAGTTTTAAGCTGTCTTGATATTTATAATCACCAATTTGAGTGAGTTCTTTTTTGCGAGGTATACGAAAAGCAGAAGATCTATCTTTAAGTCTAATATAAAGGCGATAAGACAACCTTCCTTTTAATTTTTCGTTTTTATAAGTGTAATGAGTGTATCTTTCGCTAAGCTTACACATTCCTCCTAACGAACGAACAAGTTCTTGGATTTGATATGCTAGCTGTAGAGATGTAGTACAATACTCTATTTGACCGTGTTTTTGAGTAACTCCGTCTTTACATAGACGAGGTGTTTCAACACTTCCATCAGTATCCATTAATCCTTGAAGAAGTGCAAGTCTTTGATTAGAAGAAGCATTCATATACTGATTAGGAATAAACTTTTCCCAAGACCTACAACCTTTGATATTTAGATCTTTGAATGCCTGCAGAAATTTTGATGAAGTGGGTTTACCATAGTTTCTGTTTTTACGAACGACGTTGTAATCGTACTTACTACTGTGTGTAAGCTCAACCTCGTCTGGAAGAAGACGATTAATTTCATCTACCATCCATGTATCTGCTGTGGTGAATCTAAGTTGACTAGTGGACAAATTTCCATCGCCAAGAAAAGCACCTAGTAAATAAGGATCAATTGGAAGATTAATGTCTTCTTTTATCTCTGGTTCTATTAGCTGGATTGATAAACGATTATTACTTTTAGTGTGACTTTTCATATGTTCTAAAATTTGACTTAAAGTCAGAACACGCCACTTACCGCCATCTTCTTCACCCCAATGAGGCCAGTAGACTTTCCAGAGATGTTCTAGGCCACAATCGGCCCAACGACCATCTTCAAAATAGATTCTGTAGATATCGACTTCGCCTTGAGGATAGATACCTTTTACATTAGTTGTACCACCATCAGGAGTAACAATTAATTGTTCGAGTTTAATATCACCCATACGAACCCAACCAGAAGGAGTTCTAATAAGAGAATCTAGATCTTGAAGCTTTCCGGTCTGACGAGGTTGCATACCCGTGTAATCTATACCGTTGCTAAAACACCAGACCATAGCACATGATCCGCGATCTAAGCGAAAGGGAACGGGATTGCCCCCTTGTTCATAAATGCGGATACATTCTCTTAGATAATACCACACATTCTTTCGAGCTTCGATCTGAACTTTTGTGCGAAGAATTTCATTTTCGGGAGTGTTTTCTTCTAAATCGTGAACATCGACGTGTAACAAATCTGGATCATATAGACATAGGGGAAATGCATAATTACTGATTCCCATTCGACGAAGCAATTGAGCGGTACGAAGAAAAGATGTATTTTTAGTGGACATATGAGGAATTGCCCTCAACCGTCCATTTTCATCTTTCCAATCTTTTTGGAAAACTATTGACATAATTGCCTCAGTTTTTAAAAAATAATCTACTCATGAAATAAAGTATAAAAATCCTAATCTTTATATCAGAGTTTAAAAATTGGCACAACATCCAGAGAGCCAGTGGCTCTCTGGACATGGTGGTCATAATAAAATAAGTATTTTATCAAACATTCTTTACGAAGCGTTCATCAGGGATGATCACATGAGATCCTCTGTGAAGCTTACTAGCTTCGTCAGCAGTAAGAAGACCCTTTGTGATAGCTTCATCAACTACCCACATATAGAAGTCATGTACAGCCTTCCACGGACCTGATTTATCCTGTTCGCGCTGGTCGACATAAGAAGGAACAAACAGAGCACCCTCAGTTCCTTTAGTGATAGTGTCAGCTAACAGATAAAAATAAGCTAGTCCATCTGTAACGATCTGATCAAGATGAATGTCAATTTTAGCTTTAGTCGAAGCAATTGCACTCATCAGTCCCAGCAACGAAGGAAGAGGAACATCAAAGAGAAGAGATGACAATGTCAAGTGAACGTAATCAGTCTCTTTTAGAGAAGCTAACCAAATTGCTAACTTCTGTGATGTCTGAGTACCATCAAAAGAATCACAGACATAAATTGTAGCGTAAAATAATCCGTTTTCAACAATGATATTTACAGGCTTAAAATTAAGCATCGCCTCATTGGTAGCATCGGAAGATTTTTGATTCATATCTGGATTAAACGATTCTAATCCAATACTGAGATCTGTGTTTTCACTGCGAGGAATAAGATCTGTTCCCCAATCAACAATGGCGTCCATAGGTCTTTACTCCTGAGTGATCAAACGAGTGCTGACTTTGCCAACACGGTTAACAGCCTCTCGGCCAGAAATATAGACATCTGCTGATTTATCAACCATGTCATTTATTTCATCTTGAGTGAACAACCCAATATCAACAAGATGATTTAATCGAGTTTCGATGTACTTAACAGCAAACACAGACTTTGCAGCAATGTCTGTAGTCTTACCCAGTAATAACTGAGAAGACATGTGTTGCATGAAATAAGCACCTGGACAAATATGACGTTCATGACCACTTGCCCATATAGCTGTCGCAGCTGAAGCTACGCATCCTTCAGCATAGGTGATAACTTTAGCTTTAGTACGATTGATCGCCGAAATGATTCGACCCATCAAAGATACATATCCACCTGGAGAAGCAATGTGAATATGAACTATATCTTTATCTGTAGCTAAATCAAGAACTCGGCATAACGTATCAATTACGTTTGACCATGTCTCTACTTTTAAAGCAGAATAAAGATGAAGATGATACTCAAAAGATCCTGCTTCGTTAGAAACAATCTTGATCTTAGGACCTTCTTTAAAACTGGTCAATTCAACAATGACCCCACCAGCTTCATCTCTAGGTTTTTCTTGGCAAGGTCGTTTACCTACGGTAACTCCAGACCCAGCTTTAGAAATAATACCTTCGGCTTTATAAAAAGATGCAGGTCTAAGTGCTGCACCATCTGTCGATAACCATGTAACAAAATCTTCTTTTGAGAAGATAGTAATTGCACCTAAACGATCAGGGCCTGTACCATCACCAAAAACACCACAATAAGTGTGTATGGCTTCTTCCATTGAACTAAAGCCAAACATAACTTTATGTTCGTCAAAAGTACCAGTTTCTGGATCGACTTGATCGATCACATACACTAATGCATCAACAGAAGCCATCGGAGCAAGATACATATCGATCTCTTCTCCATGAGCATCAGTCGTACGTAAAATATATCCATACGCAGCTGGCATCACTCCCGCCATCACCAAACCAGAACTAGTGACTTTAGTACGTACGTCTCCTGCTAAATATTCGATCTTGATAACAAGATCTGCAAATGAATAGGCAACGTCTTTTACCCAATCCGAATCAAAAGGAGAGAGGGGAATAACATTGTCAATATTGTTATTACGATCTTGCATGAGTTAAACTTCCTTAAAGAAATCGTTGAAAATACCTTTGGAATATAAGTTTGGAAACCGTTCAGACAAAGACGGATCAACTTTCACAAAAGTCTTTGATTGAACAATTCTGGCAACATCGGAGGTACCAAAGATTTCATTTAGATCAGTATTGCTATAAGTTTCAAGAGCAATCTGATCAATCAATAGATTACCATCTGCCATCACGTGAATTTCAAAATCGTGAAAGTTTTCACCTGCAAACGATTCTAGTCCGATAGCATTGGCTTTATCTGTCGTTGCATAACCGCTAGGACCGACTGTATCCCATGTAGTCAATGATCGAACTGTACGATACTTTATTCCGTTAGGCTTTACATCTGTGTTGACATAAGCACGGAGTGAAAAAGCAGTGTTAATGATAGGATCATCTAAACTATCTTTAAACACCTGCCCCATGGGTCCTGTAGGCTTAAGATCACTCCGTAAAACAACAGTTCCATCGGAAGATGCCGGGTCAGTGTAGATTCCTGTGAAAACGTGAGAAACCCGCTCTTCATCAATAGTCACTAATCGCTGAAGTTTATCATTGTCTGTCATTCCATAAAAAGTAGGATGACCATATTCTCCATAAGCTTTTTGTTGCTTATAAATCATATTAAAACGGGATTTAGGATTTGTAATTTGATCCATAATGGAATTAGGATCGTAATATGTATTTTGTTGAGTTGTCTGTCCCAGCACCATCATGGGAAGACCCTTATAGATTCCATTTTCGTCAGGTCTAATTCTACCTACGCGATTGTTCTTACCGACAAACATAGTTTCGGCACGAAATTGAATATTACGCGGAATTTGAAAATCAGGCATGTATCACCTATCTTGTTTAAATTAAGACTTATATCGTCTTAAGCAAATACATAGAATTTCACCTGATATATGGATATATAGAGGAGGGCTCGTAAGCCCTCCTCTATATTTACTCTATTTAATAACCTATTTCTTCTTTTCTTCGAAGTGATCCAATGTATTATTCCTTGTGTTTTAAATAAACGTTATGCTGTTATTTCATCTTTACTTTTGTCAACAGAAGGAGGTAGTCCTCTTAATTTTTTTTTATTAAATAGAATAAGTTTTATTATGTTGATAAGGTAAAACTCTTTTCATATTTTCAATTTAGAGATATACAATGTTTGACGTTAACACTTTTTTATGTCAAGAACTAAAAAAATATCCTTCCATAGGGGGTCATATCTCAACCTGTTCTATTTGTTATGAATTATTAGGAGATACTTATAATTCTTGGAGGGGTATTATAAAAAGAGTAATGCGGTCTAGGCCAGGGTCGAGAGACTATACCTCATATATCAAAAAAGGAATAACCCTACCAAAAAGTTGGATAGAATCCTTCTTTAATTTTTTAAATGATGTTGGAATAAAACCTACCAGTAAACACTTTCTTCGAAGAATAGATCGTTGGTTAGATTATTCAAAAGAAAATTGTAGATGGTATTTATTAAATGGAGATATTGATAAAGGGCTTTCGGTTAAATGGAAAACACCAGAATATAGAGCTCATGATGCTCTTAAGCAAAGGTGCCTAAATCCAAACCACGAATCTTTCAAAGATTATGGAGGTAGAAAAGAAAATCCAATTGGTGTTTGTGATAGATGGCTAGGACTTGATGGATATAAGAATTTTATCTCAGATATGGGACTACGCCCCTCTCCAAAACACACCATTGACAGAAAAGACAACAACGGAGATTATGAACCTAGTAATTGCGAATGGAAGCTTATGAAAGATCAAGCTAGAAATAGAAGATCTAATCAATGGATTGAATTCAATGGTAAAAAAATGACTATAATAGAAGTTCACGAAATTACTGGTATTTCAAAACCAGCTTTATATAGACGATATCACTCAGGTTTAATTGGAACTGATCTTGTTGCTCCTACGAGATCATATATAAAAAGTAATAAATCTTCATCAATTTAGTTTGATATGTTACCAATACCTCTTAAAATATTTTCAAAAGGTTGTTGTTCATCAACCTGATACCGTAGTGCTGAGGTTAAACCTTCATCACGAAAATAAGATCCATTAAGTCTAGCTATGGTACCAGTAGGGGCTTGAGACACAGACTTAAGCGCTACAAGTTCCATAGGTTTCTTCATATCTGTCTGTCGATATTGAACAGAGAGTTTATTTTTATCTCTAGAGATATGAGCAATAATACCTTCATAAACAGAACGAGACACACCAATACCTTGGCCTGTTAATTCACGCACATGATCAAATATCTTCAATAACCCATCGTAATTATACCAATAAGGAACACCCCCATTGGTAATGAACTCAGTCCATAAAACATAAACAATGTGCGGATCTTGAATAGCTCTAGTAGAGGTCATGAATTTATCTCCTTGTTTTAAATACAAGACGAGATATTCAATTCCTTCATACGTCATCTGGCCCATATCGGAAGGCTCAATGGTTATTGATGCTAGAAGATTAAGACTTGCTTGATATGTATCATCAATAATCAAATCTACAATGCCAGGGGTAGTCACTGTATCTGATATAACAAGTACACCGTGCTGCGTAAATTTTCTTGGAATTCTAACTTCAAGTTTTTCTCCCATAAAACTCATGGAGAAATCTTTGTTCTTTTTAAAGTATTTGCTGATATCTGTAATATTTGTTAATGATTTGGTATAAGGACTAGACATTCAGTCCTCCTAAATAAAATGGGCTTGACATAGAATTTTAAAGGCTTTTCTATCTTACTATTCATCCCAAGGAACAAGTTGAGCAAATGCTTCTGAAGCTTTATCTAACTGATGCAAAGCTTCCTTAGATTGATCTTCGAAAGCAACAACTCTAGCAGCAACAACTAAAGCACAAACTTCAGGTGTTAATCCTGGTTTTGGTTTAATACCTGGTTGAAGTTTAGTAAGAATGTGAATTCTTATTTTTTCTTTAGTTAATATTGATTCACGTTTCATTTCCTAAATCTTTCATATCTCTTTGGGAAAAATTAGCTTAGTAGCGTCTCGCACATCTCCCATGGATATAGAACCGCAACTTATATGCGCACCAGATGCTTCCTGACCAACGGATAATAATGTAAAATCATCGTGTAAATTAGTGCCATCAGTTATTGGTACGGAGTCTTCTGTATAATAATCAACTGTGTGGTATTCTGATTCGGAAAGCTTATCTTTTCTTATTTCTACAGATGCTCCGTCTTTGTAAACTAAGAAATTTCCTTTTTCAGAAAACATAGGAAATAATTTAGAAGTAGCTGACACACCTCTCCATGTATTTGAATCTAAAGATCCGTAGACATAAGCAAAAGGATATAGAGCAGTTTCTAAAGCAACAATACGGTCAATGAGTTGATCTCTATTAAAGTCTTTTAAAGTTTCTTCGGCTAACTCTTTTCTTTTCTCAGCTATACATTCTTTATTCCACGCGCTCATGCATCAATTCCTTCTTATTAAAATATCACAATATCACTTTATCAACATTAAAACAAAAGAATGAGAGAGGGCATTAATGCCCTCTCTCACTATTAAGCTGATACATAATCGATAAATTGAGCAGGTATTTTAGCACCCAATCTAGGTTCTCTAATTGGAGCAGGTATAAAAGCAGGATCAATCGAACGATTATGATGATCGACATCATAGTCTTGTTCTTGTAGAAATATTGATTTCCTACCAGCAGGATCTTTCCAGATAAGGTAACTTGGACATAGTCCACAACCGTAGTTCAACATACCCGAAATATTTCGATTAGATTGTTCGTAATAAAACTGAGGGGTATCGGTTGGAATGATATCAGCTGATACTGTAAAAATGTTAGGGTTATTTATAACCACTAGAAAACTGTGATAAGAGGTCAACCGTGAATATTGAAATGCTGCATTTTCTAATGATGCCGCAGATACTGACCGGCGACCCAAGAAGATTAAATCATAAGGGTCTTCATATTTGCGAGAATGTTGTTCAGAATCACCGTATAGATTTACTCTATGAAGAGTTCTAGGATTATGTCTGAATTGCTGAATTAAAGGTAGTTTATTTGTTTTTATTCTTAAATGTGTAGGAGTAGCAACTTCTAAAATTTCATGATCACGGTGATAAAAATATCCATCAATGACCGCAAATACAGTTTTGTTAGCAATTGAATTTTGCAGATTAACAATAGCGTTTTGCTTATAAGCTCCTTGTTCAACATTATTTGCAGTCAAAGGAACAATCGTGTGTCCACCGATATCACGTGTGTCAACTAAAGTAACATCTTTACGTCCGGTCAATCTAATTGTACGGAAACCATCTAATACATACAAGGAGTCATTTGCAAAAACAGTTCTATGAAATACCCCATTAACCGCCACAAGACATTGACTTAAATCTTGACTAGAGGTAATAACAAGATCGTCCAAGAACCCTTTCTTTTCAACATCATCTATAACTGTAGGAGTATCTACAGAAGTAAACTGAACTTTATAATCCTTATAAGCAAAAGGATTAAGAACTCTCAGTCTATTTTGATAAAGGCCAGATGATCTTACTAAAGGAATGATATTGTTTTCAAAATGACTAATGAATGAATCATTAAACAAATTATTAAAAGCTTGCCCAATAGGTTGAGATAAATCAATATTTGGTACAAATGTTAATATCTCTCCGATTGATAAAGTGTAGGTAAAAGTGTCTTGTTTAATTACAAGATAAGAGTTAATATCTAAAAAGTCAGACATAGGCTTTGTTAGATCACCTGATTCTTGAAGTCGATTACGGTTAACAGTGATAACTTTCACTGGAATGTAGGCCATGTATAAATCCTCATTTTGTTTTGAGGTAATGAGATCATAAAATGAGTTGACTAAGAGGAGGAGGGTGTTATCCCTCCTCCTCTTATATATCAATTATCCTACATAAGTACCAGCAACAACATCGACGGGTACGCCAAATAATACATTGGTAGTAGATGAATTCACAATATTTAGGAATTCCACTACTAATAGAGAACCAACATACTGACCTGTAGTATCGTTAATGATTGTAAAGGCTTGTGCATAGTTCTCGATAGCAATTGGTGAGGTAATCACCATATTTCCAGTAATGATATCTCTGATAACAAAGTGTGTAGGTTCTTGAGGTATCAAAGATACAGATGGATCATAAGGGGGAGATGCTTGTGTATAAAAAGAATTGATTAAAGCTTGTGTATTTGTGAAGATATAACTTGGAATAAAATATTGATCAAGAGCATTGTCAAAACGAATATTGGGACGACGCGACAGGATCGTATCTTGTCCATAAATGTTTTGTGACGTTGCTGCATCTCGTGTCACCCACTTTACTAAGACAGAAGGTGAAGAGAAAGTGATAACAATATTTTGTTGATATATCACAGAAGTTGGATATTGAACAGGATCGACTTGATTGAGATCAACCGAAATCACATATGTTTGAGCAATACCAAAATGAGATGATGTTGTAACCAACGTCCCAGAATGGATGGAAACATATGCTGTAACATCAACATGACTGCGTCCGTCTGTAAAGTACATCCAGTAACGCATGACATATCTAGCTAAGTTCCCATTATACATGGGTATAGCAACAATTTTACTTGTAACGCCTAATGTGTTAGGAATAACTGTCACAGGCACTGTTGCTGAAATCATTGATCCTGTAGGATCTGAAATGCTAGGAGTAATAGTTTCTCCTTCAGATCGAAAATATTTAATTGTCACATTTTGAGATAAGCCAGCAAAAGATGAAATAAAATCTCGTTGGCCGTAAAGAATACATTTGATGCTATCAATGGGAACAACTGATGTTGTACCATCATCATACACCAATGTTGCTGACAATCCTAAAGAATCAAAACTTTGCTTTTCAAACAAATAAAAAGATCCGTTAGACAATTGCTGATTACCACTAACTGTCATTCCAACAATAGTTGGGGAGTAAATGACATCTTCGTTAATAACTGCTGATTGTTTAACAAAAAGAATTGCTGAAAGAACTTCAGTACCGTCCTCGCCAAATATCTTTACTTTGATTTCTTCATTATCTTCTAATGTCACTGATGTGTTAGAACGAGGAAGATACCAACTACTGTTAGTCGAATCTAAGGCGACTAAAGGTACCATTTGAGAAACGAGTTTTCCTGTAGTATCAAAATACTGAGAAATAACAGATTCGTTTTCAGTACCAGGATAACGAGACAATGTGTAAAATCTTGGTGACTTACCAATAAAGATACATTTTGAATCTGGTGTAACAGGATAAGGAAGGACACGATAATCAACATAAAGACGAAGTACTGTATTACCATAATTAAGCATAGAGACAACGTTATCATTGTCTGTGCTCAAAGGAACAGCAATATACGAAGGCACAAAGGTGACTTCATCTACGCCTACAACCCAAAGAGGGGATTCGTCTGTATCTCGAACAATCGACCCAACTGCTGGAACGATTAGCTGCCCGCCTGATGCATTGTAATTAGGATCATCCCAAGTGGGATCATAAACCTGTTGCCGACTATACACGCCAGGCATAAGGGGTCTAAGTAAAGCTGTGGGAGGTAATACAGGATTAACCGTGCTCATATGAGGACCTCATTAATAGACAATTCTGATGGCGTTAAAAGAAGCGTAATAAGACGCTGTACCAATATCATTTGCTGAGCATCTAATACTGTAAAATTAGTATAATGTGCTGCTAGTGTCACAAATCTACGATCAATGAGTTTATTAGTAACACCAATTAATGGGTCTCTATCATACAAAATTTTGTATTTTGAGAATTGCTTAAGAAACAAATCATCTTTAGCCTCATCAGCAATCGTAAAGAGTCCGCTTGCCACATCTGAAACAATAGTGGCCAGATAGGGGCTGTATAGAGCGTACAATTGATTAATAACAACAATGTCTGGATATTCAGGTACAGTGAGATTTAAGATGGCATCTAGCCTAAATCGAAGATTAGTATCATCGACCTGTTCTACAGAAGATAGTAATTTACTAACTCCGTAAGGTAGAGACCATTCTAAGTAATAAGGAGCCCCATCTTCAATATCTTGATAAGATTCTAAAGCGTTACCTGTCTCTACAATCTGTTCAATCAACAGACCATGAGCGTAAACACGTCCGCAAGATCTACTCCACACCATAGGGGGTTTTTCACGGTGCATAAGGTTAGAAATTACATAACCAGAATCAGTCGATATTGCTTTATCGCCATGTACAACTACTTCTAAAATATTTCCAGCACCAGCTGTATCAAAATAATCCATATTGGATACTTCTAAAAGCTGTTGTAGAATATCTGATTGAGTGCCCATGACTGGAGTACAAGTGTAATCTACATCTTCAATGAGTCTATATCCATTGATATAGACTTCAAGTGCTGCATATCCAAGAAGAGGGATAATGTTGCCATCAATATCTGTAGATTTAAGAGGAATGATAATAGGTTTCTTGTCAGCCAGAATTGGGTCTAAAGAATAAGTCTTTGTTGTCAATCCGTATTTTGGAACAAAGTAAAAACTTTTGTTATAATGCAGACTACCTATTCTGAATGTCGCTGTTCCATTACTGTTAAGAGTAACTGTATAATCAGCAGGGCTCATTGGATATTCATGATATCCTAAATCTGCAGTGTCTTCCCAGACTGGTTGGGGAGATTGATATTCAGTTATTTCAAAAACAGTATAATCTTCATTAGGAAGGATTATTTCTGGTTGTAAAGCTGTAGGAATAAAATCTTGAGCAATGCGACTACCGCTCTCTGCAACATACACACCAATACGTGTGTTGAGTGTTATGTAACTATTTGATTTAAATCCTAACAGAAAAGTACTACCAGAATTTTCAATTACTTCAAATGCGTAGTTCGGAACTTTGCGACCGTTTGCATAAACAATGATGTCACACTGATATCCGATTAACCTTGCAGGCTTTCTGATTTCAACCTGGGCACCTTTGTAGGTATAATAATGCATTGCCTGACTAAGGGTCGATGCAACGTCAAAATAACCCATGGCATTGGTGTATTTTGGAATAATGTCGTTGCTTTTAAAGCCATTAAAGTGATACAGTAAATCTAAATACTCAGACTGTTCTAAATGAGCAGCTTTCCATTCTAATATTTGATGTGAAGATAAGCCAGCTAACTGCCTTTTGATTTCATCATCAGGTAAAGTATAAAGATCATTTAAGTGATTAGCATCACCACCAAGAGAATATGGGGTCGTTGCGAAACGCACATAAATTCTTAATGTAATATTTTGTGAGGAAAGTCCATTTTCAAAAGCTTGTAAAACAGATCTACTCATGGAAAAATCATTATGAGTTATTGACTCTACTGAATGATTATCAATGCGATGAGCATAAACACCTTTTTTAGAAGCTGTATCAAATACAGCCATGTTTAAGGTATCATGAGTAATAACAAAATTTAAGGGATTTAATGATTTGGGAATATGGAGAATTTCTCGATATTCGTTGTAAAGATTACTGTAATATCCAGTCTGATTATCGTCAACCTGGATATCGCAATATCCGACAATATCTGGGTCCTTAAATATCTCAACAACGTCTCCTACAACCAGTGCTGGAATATGAGCATTGTCGTAAATGAAACCATTAACAAAAATGAATGTTCCAGCAGGAAGACTAGTTATAGCAGTATTAATTGCTTGAGTGACAGACTGTGCAGTGACTACTGCACCAAATGTGTTTGACACTTGATACGTTTGAGATGTGGTGGGGGTATTTCTAGAAGTGTCTTTGTACACAGTCATGAAAAGATCAGGAAATGATCGACCAATACATTTTGATGTATAAGTAAAATCAATGGCAATTAAAACCATATCTCTGAGTTGATCATATCGTAAACAAACTTTACCTGTTGGAATTACCCGACCTGTTTCTGAGTAGGTGGTTACAGAGACACCATGCTCTTCTAAAATGTCGCTATCTTTAATCCAGACATTGGGTACAAAAGTTACAAACCGACCAAAAGCATGATTAGGTACGCGATAAACCGCATATACCTTATCGGTGGTGGGCAACCCCACCACCGACAGGTTGACCGGGACCGCGCCAATCTGTAATCGATCTGCTGCCTTTTGCAATCGAAAGTTCGCCCGCCCATGATCATCTGGAGAATTCCACACACTGTGAAAGTAAGTGCTATTCAGATGTTCTACCATAGGTAGCGTGGGAACAGAAGGGAGTCTCATGACTACACGATATCCTCTACTAGAGAATTAAATGCTCTATAAATTTATAGGGCGTTGAATATTGTGGGGGACTTCAACAGTTGTTCAAATACCTCGTGGCCTTCTCTTATTAGATTCATATTTTTCATATGAACACTTAAGCCAATACGAACATTGGATAAGGCTAATAAAATCAAGAACAAGAAATATGGAGGATATTCCAAAGCAATGATAGACACATGACCTTCAGGAAAAAGAGAAGAAAATCTCATGTTTAAAACAGGACGATTAATTCTTGATCCATGAGAACTTTTTAATTGGTCATGATCATACGCATCAATAACTTTGCAAACCTCTTCTAATGATGTGGGGACAGGTTTATTCAAAGTATCTTGTATGAAAGCAAGAATTTGATTTAAACTTGTCAAATCCGACAATCCTAACTGACGTGCATGCACCGTTAGAAAAGTATGAGCCACATCTTCTGAAGTCATTTTACCAACAAAAAATGCACAAAATACAGTCTGAACAAATTGTTGAATCAAAGGAGACAAGCCGAAAAGACGTGCGACCTGCCCTCCTATGGTCATACTATAGACCTTGGCGACGTATCGAACAAGGGTAGGAGATATCCAGACATTACTGTCTGAAATATAAAAACTCCTTGATAGAAAATCCCTAACGACCCGATATTGAAATTGGGTTACATCTGAAAAATCACCATTTACTTTAGTAATATCAGAAATATTAATGACAAGCTTGTCATTAAGTTCTGGTAAAAGAGATAATGATTTGACAGATGATGGTACGAGCTCTTTCATTTGAAGGATATCAATGGGTAAAAAAGTCATATCGACCGCTTCTCGTAGAGCGACGATTTTTGTAGGTAACCTGACCAAGCTATATGCTTGATCTTTTCCAAGGACAGTTATACGGTGGACAAAATCAGACAGTAAAGAATGTCCTAAAAATCTTGTTTTAAATGCGTCGCTTCTTTTCTCATTTGAGAAAATGAAATTTCTATTACTTACCAAGAAATCGATGAGATCTTGGATCATAGGGGTAGGTATGACAGAAGCCACACTTAAGGTTTTGTAAATATTCTGTCGTCCCATAACGGGATACCTCCTTAAAATAGTTTTAATTTTAATCATAAGATTTGTTTTACACATAGAAAGGAATGTCATGTACAATAGTGGCTATCCAACCACCAAGTTTAACTGGAGAGATAACTCAGGCGCGTCGACTGATGTTCTTTTCTCTAATCCTACAGACGGTCTTTGCGTCCCCTTCGCATTCCTTATGGCAGAACGTGGTAAACCTGGCGAGATCTATTTTGGTTCGGCAGCAGAACTAACACCTATACTTGGTGCATCTACTTTTGATTTCTCTTCTCCTTACTTCAATGCAGCAACTCAGTTTGTTGGTATTGCTATGGCAGGTCAAGGCGTCGAAGTGATGCGCTTGGTTGACCCACTGGCTAAAACTGCTTGCTTAGGTTTATTTCTCCAAGTAACCGAGAAGCCTCTCACTCAGTACACCAAAGCTTCTGATGGCAGTCGTCTTGTTGATGAAAATGGTGATTTCATTCCCGTAATGCAAGGTGACGGGGTTACTCCTGTAACAGAATCTGGTGTTGAAGTTAAATGGGTAGTGCGTGAACTTGATCGCACTAAATTGACTCCAGAAACTATTGATAACCTTACTCCAGCTAGCGTTTTTGGCAATGAAGGTCAGTCAATCCAATATCCTATTTTTGCTTTTGAGGTGAGCTCACAAGGCATTTATGGTAACCGTCAAGGATTCTCTCTTTCGTCAAATGTTGGTAGAGATACCACAGTTGCTCAGGCGATTAATTCGGTCTTGTATCGTTTTACGCCAATGGAACTTCCAAGAGCAGTTTCGACAACGGCGAGTGCTATTCCTGACGTCTTTGGCGCGTTGTTCAATGACATCTCGTTCAAACCGACGGCTGTGTTTGGTCCTACCAGCACCAACTATGCTTTCAACTATGTTCTTAACAACAGCTATGTTAAGCTTGAAGATGGTAATTCACTTTTACCATATAACATTCACGTTTATAGCGATAATGTTAAGACTATTGGCGAACTCGTACTTCAGTACAGTGAAGAGCTTGGCGAGATCGATCCTTATCTGATCGATCTGGTTTCTTGTAAAGATCTTGATGGTAACCATTATGATCACCTTGCTGCACATCCAGACTCGTCCACAGTTGTTAACGCTTCTGTTGTAAACTATGCACTGGGTGGCACTGACGGTGATACCAGCTGGACAATGTTTGAGTCCTTGGTAGCAGACTGGTTGGCTGGAACAAACCATGGTGAGTTTGGTAATCTCCAGCAGCATCCCATGACGCACTTCTACGACCCTGGCTTCTCAATGGCTACAAAGCAGCTGTTGTTTAACATGTTGGACATGCGCGACAACTTCAAGATTGACGTAGCATGTCAGGATATCTCTCTTCCTGCTAACACAAGAGCAGAAGATATCTCTGCTGGTCAGACACTTGCATTCCGCGCTCAAATGCATCCTGAATCAGCGATTACTGGTGTTGGGTGTACTCGTGTTGGTATTTATGCTCATGCGGCTCCCTTGATTAATGGAGCTCCTTTTGGAGGCATTGTACCCTTCAATCTTAATCGTCTGGTCCAGCGCCGGAATTTAGATGGTGGTACTTATGTCAAGGGATCGTCTGGTGGCTTACCAAATAGCCAGGTGACTATCTTCCGTAAACCTAATTGGGTTGCTGATGATACCACTTCACAGGCGCTTGCTTGGGCAAATGCAATCAACACGGTCCGTCATGCATCGCGCACGACCATCTTCTATCCATCTCTCCGTACGGTGTATCCAAATGATACTTCGCTACTGTCTGATGATGAAGTCTCAGATCGTATCATCTATATGTTTAAGATCTGCCGTCAGATCTGGGCAAAATATGCTGGGGTTCGCAAAGCACCTAAGAAGTTGTATCCGTTGATTGAACGTGATATCAACAATCAGTGTGCAGAAGCATTCTCTGGTGATGATATCACTGTAGTGGCAACTGTGTTTCAGTCTGCTGAAGATGCTAACCTTGGATATCAGGTTTCTGTAAACCTTGCTATCACGGGTAGCTTGCCTCTTCGGACAATGAACTTTAACGTTGTTGTGGCGCGCGAAGCAGCTGAATAAAAGCACCTTAGTCTAGAGGAGGGATTTATGAACAATCCCTCCTCTTTTGTACAAAGTTCTCCACAGGAGTATTTTACACCATGGCACAAATGTCTAATTCACTGATTGCTAATGGTGGTGCATTTGCTGCGTCACCTAGTTCTTATATTGCCAATCTCCGCGACAGTGGTCAACTTGGTTTTGGTCCTCTGCTTGCTAATCTGGATGCAAATACACCTCCTGTATTTCTTCCTCTGCAACTTGTCGTCACGCACGTTCCAACAATTTTCAATTATATTGAAAATGGCGCGGCGATCTTTAAAGCGTTGTTTGAAACGCACTTGGTTAGTCTCGAAGGCATTGATTTTGCCTACTCGATGGAAGTCGATGGAACACCTGTTGGTCGTGATGGTCAGATGCAGAATGTTCCAACTAAGCAAGTTCGTTCACAGATCTCGCCGACTGCTCTGTGGCCAGAAAAGATCGGTAACGTTGTGTATAACTTTGGCCGCGTATGGATGAATGCCATGCACGACATTGATACACAGGCAGCATCGATGGCTGGTATCATCCCATCAGGCACAACGCTGCCTCCTCTGGTTGCTTCGATGTACGCAGCTGATATCATGCTTATTCAGTATGATTCGACCTATCGTCCTGAGAACATCATTGATGCTTTTGCGCTTACTAACTTCTTCCCAACGGAAATTGGTGCGCCTGGGTATCAGCTGAATGCACTTGAAGCCCGCCGCCCTGATCGTAACTTTACATTTACATGTATTGTTCAGCACAACAACAACACGGTCAATGTTGCAAAGAGCTTGGCTACGCTGACCAATCTGCACTTGGTTAATTATCAAGATGCCCTCCCAATTGCTCGTGGTATTGAAGCACAGCTTGAAGGTGAAGGTATGCAGTATCAGGCAGCCGAATATCTTAGTCAGTTTACCAATCTCGACGGTAATGTTGCTTAAGATACTTTTTAATATAAAACGAAGTATAAAGAGGAGGAGGGCATTGCCCTCCTCCTCTTTAATCAAGCATACCCTTGAGTAGTATCACCAGCTTCTTTTGCTTTATTGGCTATGTTTGCTTTATCTTCAAACATAGCACCGACATTTCGTATTGCATCTGTGAAAGTAATCATATCTCCCAATTCAGCTGAGAAGTTACTATTAGGAATGTCAAAGTTAGCCATTCCAGAACCTTCAAGATACAGCTTAATATTGTTAGATATAAACTTTGCTCTAAGTGTTGCAATAACTGGTCTAAGACTATCATCTGGACCAGCTAGTTCATCTGGTAAGAGAGCATTAATCATAGTTGTAATTGCTGTAATCATTCCATCTAATGATTCAAATTGAGCTTTAGATGGAGCAACATTAGGTTGAGGTAGAGATATACCCATTGAATCAATTAAATTATCTAGAGTATAATTGATTGGAACTTCTTGGCTATTTTGATCAGTTTCGTCTGTACTACTCTGACCTGATTTATTTTTCTTTGGTGCCAAGGCTGGAACAGCATCATAAATTTCTTTATGAAATTCTCCTGAGTATCTAGCATATTTACGTAAAAGATCTGATATAACCTTAATTGTAATATCTTGATCGATGGCAACATCCATGGCAAAGAACAAATTGGTTGTAGTAACAGAGCGAGCATATTCATCTTCGCTTAGCGAGTTCATTGTTGCTGCTGGAACATGTAAACCATTTGTGATTTGTTTATCAAGATATTCTAAAATTGAAGGATCAAAATCTACAGAGCTTGTTCTGTTGTCTGGTTCATTTGTTAATTCAAATGTTTCCATACCAGGAATATCTGTAGCTTTAATACTAATCGATTTATCAGCAATTTGAGACTGAATAACATCTGGATTAATACTAAAAGACATAGTCGATTTAGCGGTATATTCTCTGATAATATTTTGGAATACCGCTTCTGGTTGTTCCATCATATTTTCATTAAAACGCACATTGATGCTGCGTTTATCCATGGCAGCTTTAATACCGGCAAGAACGCGAGAAACTTGCACGGCCATTTTCATACCAAGATTAAACTTGATTCTATCAAGACGAGAAACCCCGTAACCATTAGGATCTTTTTCAAACGTCATGTAAGAAACTAGATCTTTTGGAAGAAATAAAATTCTAGTTTGTTTCTGTTGTAAAAAGCGCCCGAACATACATCTAAAAGTCGAGTCTAGATTTATCATTTCAACATGATCATATCCAGCCTTACCTAAACGCTTCTTGAGATGTTCAGAAACAATCTGTGTGTAAATACGACCCATGGTTTCTTCATTAGTCATCCCTCTGAAACCACTTGTCAAACCGTAAGCGTTGTATGTCTGAGAAAAAACATTTGATTGAGATGAAGTATGACTAACCTTTTGTTGGCTAGCGGTTAACTCCATCGACGCTGCATTTATAGGGTTTCCGGTGTGATCTAAGAGGATTAAATACCCCTGATGGTCATTAGGGTCACCTGGTGTGTGAATGATTGTCACAGACTCCGGAGGGAGCCTCATGAAAATTGGATTACCTAAAACACCGTCTTCACCATTAGGTTGCTTTTCTGCAGAGACTGACACTACAGTTTGAGCCATAGGTAATTTAAAAGAAGTCTTTATTAAATTGGACGTTCTTTTTGTTCGTCTTTCTTTAGCAATTTCTCTGGCTTGAAGAATCGATGGATTATCTGTAAGACTAAGAGCCTCATGTCCAATCATTTTAGAAATAAGATTTCTCAATGATTCAGATGATTGGACATCTTTAGAAATATTCTGCGGTTTAATTTCAAGGGCTTCTGCCTCTTTTAAAAACACCTCATCACAAAAAGATTCTAGACCAACTACATCATTCTTTGAATCTACTAAATAAGATTTAGAATCCCCAAAACCAAACAAGCTTTCACAACAAATAGGATCAACTACATTTTCAATAAAAGATTCAGTACCTAAATAAGACTGATCTTGGATGTGTTGAAAAGATCTAAGGGGAATAATAGCAAAAACACAAGCACCAGTTTCATATCCAAATTGGTAAACCCAAGAAGGAGCCTGTGTTTTTAAGTTGAGTTGTTTTTGGAAGAAGTTAGTTGCTATCTCATTTAAACGTTCTCTATTTACTTCCGAAATATCATTACAGTCAAATTTAACTGCAATATTGTGACGGGTGAGATCATTTGGAGAAAAAATTGAAGCAACCATCAAACGCGCAGCTTTGTCAACTTCTGGCATAAGTTGTAAGATCTGACGGTTTTCTAATCGTTCTTTACCGACATGACTAAGTGATGATTGTACCATACTCATCAAAGAGCCAGCAGTGGTAGGTTGACGTGATATATTGTCCACTGCCCGTAAAGAACCAGAAAGAATTTTACTTCTTTCTTCAGTAGAAATAAGTTCCTCAGACCCATAAGAAGCGGTATTTACTATTTCTTCAGTAGGTGCTTTAAAATCAAAATTACCCCTTAAAATACCCATGATATTGGATACCCTCAAACCTGAGGTTTTGGTAGGCTTCTTAGCCATGATACATCCTTTGTGATGTTTGAAGAAATAAATGCCTATTTAATTTGTATAAGTTAGACACCTCACATCATGGAAGGTAGATTTCCATTATGATTTCACCAGATAGATTACTTCCGCAACAGCAAATTTATAATTTCTTGCGGACATTAACTATTAAGTTTAGTCCTATTGCACAATACATTAATGCCAGTGTCATTAAAAAAGGGTTTGAAGTAAACGATCTTGATCCTACCACTTGGAAATATTATCTAAATATGGTAGGCCAGTATCATCCTTCTGATACACCAATGTATATATCTTCTTTAGACACTCAAGAAAGAATCTTGTTTAGTCCTGAGATTTTCCTGACAAACCCCAGAACACGTGCGGTATATTCTCCGGGAGGATCTTATTACAATCGATTATGCGAAACCTACCCCGATCAGGTAGATCTCATCAAGTCTATATTATTCCCCGTCGAAGATATCGAAAAAGCTATTGCTGCTCCTGATTTAACTTTGTTAGGTTATGGTAGTGGTTATTTAGAAATATGGGAAGAATCAGTTTTTATTGATGAAATAAAGACTTTTCTTAATGTATTGATTGAGCGGTGGTATTTTGATTTTCTTGATGACGAGCCTTACTTCTATCTTACCTTCTGGGGTAGCCTTTGGGTCTATTTAGCAATGTTGCTAATTAGTGGAAGAATGGCACACATCAGAACACCCTTTGTTCATAGTTCAGATATCTGGAACGAATTGGGTGCTTATGGATTAGACAACTATTCAGACATTCTTGATCGTGAAAAATCAATGATGCTCTATCAAAATATTAGTTACTTTAAAGCCAATGCTGGTAAACAAAGTAATTTAGTTATTTTGGCAGACAGACTTTTGAAAAGTTTTGGCATTGGTCTATACACCAGAAAGGTAGTACAAGAATCAGAAACGGAGAGAGATAATTATCAACTCACTCCTCAACTGGTACCTGTCAGAGTTCCAAAACTACCTGGGGTTGTATCTGCTCAAATTGAAATAAAAACAGTTACCACTCTACAATCAGAAATCTTTGAAAAAGGATTAACGAATTCAGCTGATTCGGAAACAGTAGAAATAGTTAAACGGAAATTGGGTGATACTCGATTAAATGAGTTTAACACTAAGTTTCTAGAAATCAGACCTATTGCTAGAAATAAGCCTTATGCTGAACTTTTGAATATGTTCTTGATGGAAACATTAGTTGTCTCCATTAATGAAGGTCATTATAATACGCCGGTAGAATTAACCGATCCGTTAACTACCAGCCCCATCTATCTTCTTCCATCAGAATTATTGGCTTTGTACAATTACGCTATTCTTAGGTCACTAGGAATTAAGCCTGATCTTTTACCTAACAAAGCTCGTCTGTTTTTATCTTTTACCCCAACAATAGCTACCCCTAGTAAAAAAATTTCTCATTTTGGTGCTGAACTGACTGTTTCTACTCAAGTCGATGCAACAGCTTTCTTATCTAATTTGAGCTATGATCAAAATCTTCAATCACCAGCAGAATTCAGTAATAACGCAAGTGCTTTGTTTCTACGTTTTCTTTCTCATATCTTAGCTGATCAAAACACTTTGCTAGCTAAAAGACACACTATTTACGAACACTTAACTTCTTTATGTCATCAACGTCGTGAAGAACCAATCCAGCTTGTTCCTAATCATACAACATATGAAGAATGGTTGGGTTTTGGAGGGATTGATTTATATGGGTCTATTTTAACTCAATATGAACTTCAATCTAATCAATCAGGACAGTGGGGTAATCTTGCTGATGCTATTATTACAGCATTAATTCCATTAAACGATACACTGCGTTCTTTTGGTAATTTTACTTTGTCTGATTCCGGCTATGTACGGTTACGAGAACTATTTATTCAAATGTGTAGTTACCGTGTGGTGTTCTTAGAAAGTGAACGAGATACATCTAGTTATGCCATTGGGGCTAAATGGTCAAGTGATTATGGTCCTGATGAAACTGATAGCTTTTCTGATTTTATTATTCCTATCATTGTCAAAACAACAGATGATACAGAAATTACATCAGATTTATATCTCAACACTGGTTTTGAAGAAAATCGTACAAACGATGTCATGAATTTTTCTGAATATAGGTTTAACAGTAATCCTACCTCTGTTGTAACCTCAGCTACTACAGTTGCAGATAAATTCGGCGCATCACTTGTTGCACCTGCCACCACAATGAGTCAAGGACCTTTGAATTTTAACTATGTAGGCCCTTCGCTAACATTGTTAGATCCTTGATGTTTGATTTAACTTTTTATTTTTTGTTTTAAATAGGATTTTTTGTTTATGCCTACGCCTTCTTCTAGCACCACGATTCAACCACTTGAGTTTGCCAAAGAGACCATTCTTGGAATGACTACATCTCTTGAGCAACGTTTTGGTTGTGTTCCTCGCAATGATCTTGAAACAACGCTAAACCATAAGTTTGACGTTTTTCCAGCACGTTTACCTGCAAACCCTAAACTAGTTCAGTATTTCTGCTGGGGTGTCGGTGGTAGAATAAACGACACAACCAGTCTGTCATCAGCACAATATGTGTTGGGTACAAATATGGCTCTGTACAATATGCGTCCATTCAGAGCTGTACCTTTTGAAGAAGATTTGTCCGAAGTAGAACGTGCTAAGTACGCTTTGCGCCAAGTAAGATTGGTCAATGGTGTTCCATACTGTCTTTATTATCTGAAGAAGATTGATTTTACACAGAGTCAAGTTCAATATATTCGTACAGATCCTACATCAGACATTGTGTCAAGTTATGAAATTGACCCCCTCAACCTATCGCCAACTGCTCCTGTTGCAGATGATAATGGCGTTATTACCGATGTTGCTGATGCAGTCTCAGTTGTTCTTCCTGGGACGTTGACTATTACAGGACGTGAAGTTATTGAATCCATGTCTGTTCTTGACGGGGGTGATCCTCGTTATGCCATTGTTAGTGAACTTGGATTTGTATCCGCCTCTACTGAAATTGTTCAGGCTGTCGATCACGGCGGCGCTCCTTTTTCTTATAGCGAAGCTATTTTAGCACAGCTTGTCGATCAATATAACTGGGTTGGACAACCTTTCATTTCAGTTTCTGATAGCTGGACGAGAACGATGAACTTCTCAATGAAGAACCTCATTGTGTCCTCATAGTATAATTCATAGATCATTAGGTAACAGAGGAGGGGTATTTACCCCTCCTCTGTTATAATTAAATTATTAATGTACAGGCGTCTCTAATGATTTTGCTACTGACCAATTCAGTTTATGTATTCGCCCACTTAAAGTACTAAAATTAATTCCAGACATTGCAACCATTTCGGCCATGTTGTATTTATGTCCTTGATATTCGTAATATCTACCTTCTATTGTGCTGTCTAATATCCATTCAGCGTTAGGATTGTGAGAATAACGATACTTAGCCACTATCAATGGTAATCCAACTTGTCTTGAGAATTCTGCTAAAGTAATAAGATTACCAAACGGATAATAGATTGGACTGTTATCTAAAATTGATAACTTAATAACTACACTTCTTCTTTGGTTATTAAGTTGTTCTTCTCTCGTTGACCATTTTAAATTACCGGGTACGTAATTACCATTATTATCAATTCTATCAATAGAGTGGTCAGCTGATGGTCTTGGACCAAGATTATTTTCAATATATGACTTATAGTTATTATACTTTAACATATTGTCTTGTTTAGAAATAGAAGGATCTCTTCTCCAACTTTCGTATATCTCAACGCCGCGACCGCCCCAATCTTTATATTGTCTATGATTAAGGTTATAACACCTATCGTTCATACTTCTCCAGACCCAATATTCTCTATCATGTCTATTGACATAATTTAATCTCATTTGTCTAACACGTTCTACATTAGCTTCAATATATTCTTTGTTTTTACGAAGTATTTCTTCTTTATTTATTTTGTAATGTCTTCTTTGAGATTCTTTAAAAGCTTCCGGATTAGCTGTTTTCCAATCTGACACAAAAGCGTTTGAACAAGGTTTACATTTAGCTCTACCAAATGTGTCCCATGCTCTCTCTCCTTTACATCTAGGACAAACAGAAGGACTAATACCAGATTCAATCCTTTTTGTTAATCTTTCCTTAGCTCTTTCTTTATTGCATAACTTACAAATTTGCGATCCACCAGGATTTCTTGTTTTTAGAACTTTATGTTTAGAGCAAATTGACGGAGGTTTACCTACTTGTTTAAGGAGATTTTTCTTTACTCTTTCTGATCTTGAATTAGACATAAATAATCCTAAATTAAACAATTGCTTTTTTAATGATATGTCATAATGTTATCTAAAGTTAATTAAACAAAAAAAAATAAAGATAGATAGAGAGGGGGCGTTTGCCCCCTCTCTATATTTACGATATATTCAAATAGTAAATGATTTAATAGGGACTGGATATGTTAACATATCTACCACACGTGGATTAGTCACCCCTTTATTTTCAAAACGCTTTAGTCGCTCTATTTCTTTATCAGCGCTCTCTTTTGTTAATACTGCTGTTGATCTTACAGTATGCCCATTTTGTTCTGATAACACATAATAAACACACCCTTTATCAACCCAATCTTGTATCCAACTTTTTACTTCTTCAACTGCATAACCATATTTTACAGAAAGATCAGCATCGTGAGTAGTTTTGATTTCTTCTATTCTTCGTTCTGCTTCTTCTTTTGAAATAGGCATAGGACTGCAATAATAAATAGAGCATCCTTCTTCAATTCCATCTATCAAAGAAGTAATTTCAACACTTGCCCCAAACAAATCTTGTAGTGACCATCCAGGCCAATAAGATCGTTTAGTGACCAAACCAGGATGTCCTCGGCAACCCATGGCGTATGTAACATTAGGTATAAGTCGTTGGGCTCTTGATTTAATAATTCGTTTATAACGCCGCCAATTTACTAGTGGTTTTGGAGGATCTTTTTTAATTAAATCCTCAACAAAAGATTCGATTGAGTTTTCCATATAAACCTCTTTTTCAAATTGTTAGGTTCTGTTTGGAATATGTTTTAAATCGTGTAAGAAATCATCAGGAATAATATCCAACGACGCAGCCGCTCTGACATATCGAAGAGTTTGATATCTTCCTGACAAAGTACGATAAGTTAATACAGTCCCACAGAAATTAGAGGTACAGACAAAACTTAGTTTTGTGATAATGAATTTGAGCTCTATCATGATAAAAAGAAGTCTTTTCATTTCTTCATATCGCACTTTGATAGTTTCAATTTCTTTAGGTGTAAAAGTTCTTCCTTTGTATACATCTTCTTTAATGTATAACAAAAAAGAATCTGGATCAATAAGTTGATCCCATGCTTTTTCTTGAACTGTACCATCTAAAATAATTGCTAATTTACTCATTATTTATACCTAACAAAGAAGAGGAGAGAGGGTTAACCCTCTCTCCTTCTCATAGATCCTTAGATCACAGTTTTTAACGTAGGAATAAAACGTTTAGCTAGAATCGTTTGCCCCTGTCCTACCTGATTGTCAATTGTAGAAAACACATCCAAAGACATCAAATACTCTTCAGGTTTTGTACCATACTGAATAGCAAAGATATTTTGATCAACAGGAAATACTACTGGAGGAATTCTTCCAAACACAGTGTCTTCCTTATTTTCACTCTCAAATGGAGAGTTATAATAAACTTCTAGTTGATCAGATGGATATACTTCTGACACATAAGGTGTTACATCAACGATATTCTGCTTACGGCTACCTTCTGGTCTGTTAAAAGGAATAACCAGACTATTTAACAGATCAGCAATAGGGGTATTGATTACTGATGGATCTTTACTAACATTAGATAGAACATTCTTACCCAAAATGTTTGTAACAGTTACTGAACGCCTTGAGAGAAGATATGTCTTTTTAAACAACTCGTGAGCGTGGATATTCTTTAGAAATGTTTCGGCGGATTCTTCCAGTTGAGTTGGAATAGAGTATTTATTTGGATAAACTCCTTCCATCGAGTAAGGAAATGCTGGTGATGATTGGATTGCGTGCGTATAAAGAGCGTTGCTTGTAAACATCGCACTAGTATTTTGTACTAACACATTCCAAAGGGTAGATCCTACAATCTGCTCTAACTGATAGCGTCCTTCTGGCTGTGCCGTAAAGGGATGCTGAAAAGAAGAAGACAGTAATTCATCTAAATCTTCAAATTCATTTATCTTAATAAAGATATTTGGCTTTGAAGACAGCCTAGAGGCCAAGTGAAGAGCACGGTTGATGTGACCTACCAAATAGGTAGTCATTGACTTCCAAGGCCCTCGCTGCATGGTATCAAGGATGCCCTTGATAGTCTTATGCAATGCAGTATTTGGATCCCTACTGATAGCCTCAATACATTTGCTTCGAATTTCCTCAAAGTCGCTTGTCGGTACATCAATAACAGACAAGTGATTATAAGAAATTCGGGCCATGAATGGAACGCCAAGCGTTGAGTCTGGTACCACTTCAAAGAAGTCTTTAGCAATCTGAAGAGGATCATTCATGATCAACTGATGAAACGCTCCAATCCTTTGCACAGTAAAGCGATTATCACGGGTTTTCATGTCATCGCGTTTAGTAACGATGATTCTGCGATCTTTTGCTTTTTCTTCTCCCCAATTAGCTTTTGTGGGAACTGCAGAAAATTCAACCCCTGTATTAGGAAGATCGTCAAGTGGATTTGCACTATACTTTACAGTCGACTCTTCTACCTTCATTGGAGCAAAAGACATGCTTGAAGTCGGCGCTGGTGTGGGGATATGTCGAGTAGGTCCAGTAATACTGTCATCAGCTAGATGAGAACCAGGTGTAGGACGAGGTTGAGTAAAGCCACCACTACCATTACCACCAAACATTGTTCGTCCTCCAGAAAAGCTACCGTTGTTTCCAAATCCCAATGAGGGACCACGCTGAAAATTATTAAAACCTCCACCTTGATTAGCTGGTGCTTGCTGACGATAAATGTTAAAGATATTTTTTACAAAGTCACCAATAACTAGGAAAAGTTGATCTGAGTTAAGAGAAGCATTTCCATTAAGTCGTTGGGCTTGATCTGAAACATATTGATATAAGTGTTGGGCATTTTGTTGTGAACTTTGACCGTTGTTTGGGTCATAGTCAAACATAAACCCTTCGCAGAAGTCACGCCCTAGAGTAGCTGAATTGTTTCGCAATACAGTGTATAGGGCTTCGAACATAGATTGATAAACTTTTACGTCAAACATATAAGTTGATCCCTGAAGAGAGAAAATGAAGAGAGTCAGAAATAGAAGACTCATGCTCATCGAGGAAGATATGGCGCAATAGAGTCGATTTCAGCAGCATAGTCAGGATGGAGAATTGCTCCATTTTTGTCTGTTGGAATAAAAGGATTAAGATACCCTGTTTTGCCTATATATCTACCAACAAATGCATCGATAGATTCTACGACTAACATTGAGGCATGAAGGCGTTGTTCCGCTCTTCCTCCTAAACGAATTTTATTCAAGCCGCCAGACAGCAAGAAGTTATCTCCAATAATGTCTGGTGGAGCGATGTAATCTTTATCTTCATCTGATCTACTACCGCTGGGTTGTTTAAACATCATTGGATTAAAACGTAGAGCAGCAGAAACATCTGACAAAGTAATATTTGGTTTATTTGCTAAGTAATAGATATTCTTGAATATCTTTTCAGCATAAGTCTTTACCAAAATACCGTTAGATACATCTAGTCTAGAACTATACAGATCTTGAACTTGATTATTAACCATGAAAGTATCTATCTGGGTAAATATGTATACCAAGAGGTCATATATGTCATCAATGCTGATTCCAAAAGTTCTAAACCTATCTCTTGTCAGCGGATCAATAAAAGAGTCGACCGATTTCAAGTGTGTCTCAGCATTGCTATATGCTTTAGGTTCAGCTTTATCTTCGAGAATAATGATACCAAGAATGACTTTCCAGACAGATCCTTTTTCAACGTAGACATTGTCCATATTTTGAATTTTGAAAAATGACAATACGTATAAAAGGTTAATGATAAATTTCAAAGATTGATCTTCTGCCAACAAGGTTTTCTTAACTCTAAGAAATAACCCAGGTCCAGCCTCAACTTTATCGTTGAAAGGTTTACCTGCAAAATATTCATACAGATGTGTATCTGTTCCAACCTCTGTAACAAAACTAACATCTGATTTAGTAAGACCAAATTTAGTCAAAGTCTTAGTAAATCCAAATTTTGCAAGCATGTAATGAACAATAGTAGTATCACAGATTTTATTACGTATGGTTCCGTGAAACAACCTGGCTGTTACAATGAAGTGTGTATAAAACTCCCCCGAAATATAAGATGCAACTCGAAATGTCTGTCTTCGGTTAAATGTTAAATTTACTCGAATTGGAGATACCGATAGTCCATCTTTATCTTTTTCATTAACACGAGAAAAGGTCTTTTCTAAAATAACCTTTCGTACCATTGATCGTTTATCGCGGATATGTAACATGTCATCAAACATATACGGCGTGTATATATTTGAAAATACATATTGATCTTCAAATCTTATCCGATAACGAACCAGTCGCATGTGAGTCACTGTAAGTGGTATTTTAGCACGTGTCGTTTTACCAGGGGCAGAACGTAGTTCAAACTTAACTCGTTCTTCAGGACTCATAACTTCATAACCGACAAATTCAAGATCACTGTTGACAAACTTAAAACCCTCTTTAAACACCATTGCTGGAAATTCTGGAGAATTGTTAATGTGATCTTTAACAAAATCTCTTAAGGCATAATGGTTAAATGGCGGACATACGTCCGCCACTCGTTTGACAAGATCATTGAAATCCATAATTTTCCTGTCCTTACTAATGAAGTTAGAGTTTTATTCATATTGCTTTATGCACCCATGACGATTCTTATATTGTGCTTTTTACACAACATCGCTATAGACGCTACGCCGCCAATACAGGCAGTCGTAATACCCCAACCAGACTTTAGAACATCAGCAACGTTTTTCCACACAACAGCTCTATGAGCCATAGGAGCAAGTTTTTCACGAAGGTTTAAATCTAGACCCTCATGATCAATTTTGCGGCGATCATTTTCTATACGAAGTCGATCGTTTTCCATATCTGTTAGAATAACATTAGCATCAATCTTTTCTTCTGACCTAGTTCTTATCTTTTCAATAACCTCATCTCTAGATCTGAGTTCGGCTTTTTGACGTTTAATAAGAGCAAGTTGTTCTACAATCTGATTAGCTTGATCTTCGATTGTTTCTTTTTGAGAAGAGCAATCTTTTTCCAATCTGGCAATATGTTCTTTGAGACGAGGATCACCGCTTCTGTGAGCAACAAACAATGTTTCTTCATTGAATCGTTCTTGGGTTTTACGTCTGTGAACATAATTCAAATAAACTGATTCATTTGCAAATATGGCCATTCCGTAGAACTTACCGAACATAGTTTCAATTTCATCATAGTCGAGATATACAGAACCTACTTTATTCAATTCTGAAAAAGTTGCTCTGAATTCATCTCTTGATGCTAAGTGAAGATTCTCAATGACAAACTCATCTTCATTCAAAGTTGGATCATACACCAATTTATAGACGCTGTAAGGGATAAAATAACTATCCAAGATAGAGATGCGCATGGTTTTAATTATTTCTGGTATTTCACCATACCTAATATCAACACCAATGCGTATATTTATTTTATCTTGCCTCTCAATACAAAACTGAGAAAGCTCTTTAAATTCAACGTACAGCTTAGCAGGATCTTGTTGTACCATTGATGCTGGGATACTAATACTTTCCCAACCATGATTTTGAACATCGCGAGCGATGAGTTCTCGAGTCGCATCTATCTGCGACTCTGTCATGAGGTAACAATCTAGCTCTGAAATAAAGACACTACCCTGATTTAACATTTTACCAGGGATACGAATGTCTACTTTACGATTATGAGTTGTACGCTTGCGAGGATCTGGAGATGTTTTGTTCTCGCTACTACAGATAGTGATAATCACGTAATTATTATAATCATCACGAGGTCTGATATCGTCTCTGCGTAATGAATGAATCTTAGTGGGATTAACCCTTAGATTACCACCAAGCAAGACAGCTTCGGCCATGTAATTTTGAACATTATAATGTAAACAAAATCCAGCCTTATCCATAGAGACAGAACTAAATGTATAATCTAATTCATCTGGCTTGGTGGTAGGTTTATAAATAAACCCGTCAACATTCGCTGATTTATCAAATCGGCGGAAATTGATGTTCGTCAACATATATCTCTCCAACTGATTTGTTAAGTTAAATAGGTATACTCTATCACATTAGTAATATATCGATAAAGCTGGATTGATAATACATAAATAATGAGAGGGAGGCAAACGCCTCCCTCTCATTATTTAATACCTTCATGCAATTGCAAGTTTACCATCTGGGTTAATATTTAAAGGAACTCCAACAATAAAATCGGAGAATGTATTATCTCCCATTATCTCTTTGACAAAAGAAGGCTGTGCCGTAGCTAAAAGCCTTGCGTCATATACAGGATAAGGACTTGTTGTTGTTCCAGGTAACGTTATAGATTCTTCAACAGAAGAGCCTATATCTGTCAAAATTGATCTGACGGTAGGAGCGTCACTTGCTGTTAAAGAAGAGTTTGTAATAAGATTCTCTCTTACAAAAGGTGTGTTAACTGTAGATGGAGATTGAATACTTCCAAGAATAGTTCTAGATATTCCTAGTTGACTTCCGATTGTAGAAACAAAAGAACTTATTAGTGACTGTTGGCCAAGAGGAGAAGAAGCTTGCGAACAGCCAAGTAGATTTGTTACTTCGTTTATCATTCCTCCTTGAGCGGCTGAAGATAAACCAATGTTAAAAATACTTGATTGTAGATTAGCCGAATTATAATTGGTATTTGTTAATGAACAACCAGCTATTTTTAAAAGAGACAGAATTGAGTTAGCAGTACCAGCATCAATTCCAGATCTATTAGTATCAACAGGAACGCCAGAATTATTGACAAGTGAATAATCAGGATTAGCTAAAAAATAACTAGAAACATCTTTTATACCAGTAAATTTGGTAAGAGTACTAGTTTGTCCAATGAATGTTTGAAAATCATTACTTTGAGACAACTTAGCAACATCAGAAACATTACCTGTCAAAGCAGTTGCATTAACCGATAATGAATTTAGATCGCCTAATGATTTACCAAATATTCCAGAAGATACTTTAGGACTGATAGCTGAAGTTACATTGGTGGGAGTTTTTGTAAAAAGCCCATTCACTTTATCCGACGATAAAGATGAAGCTACAGTTGTAGGTAAACTAGAAATTGCATCTAAATCAAAACGATCTAACAATGTCGATAAATTTGTACCTACCATCGACAGATCACCAGAACCAAAGGTACTGGAAGATCCAGACATAGTTACTAATTGTGATCCCGATTGTAAAGAATCTACTTTAAATGTTGAAGAAGTAGGTGGTTTTGATTTAAGAAGATTAGTCGTTACTGGATCTGAAATATTTGTAGCGGTTGTTGAGGCAGATCTATTATTCTTATCTTGAAAAATACCTACTAAAGAACCAGAAACACTGGTGGCTAGTCCTTTTGCAGTTTTATCAAAAGTACTATTAATAGATCTCAACGCCGACTGAAGAAAGTTACTTGCTTCTCCACCAATTATTTTTGAGATAGCTGCTTCTGCTGCAACAGCAGTTCCTATCCCTCCATTAACTTTAGAGATTGTAGAACTCAGTCCTCCAGAAGAACCATTAATTGTTGTTGTAATTGAATTTTTGACTGAAGTTGGAGGACTTGAAATTACTGTTGAAACTGATTGCTGAGCTGTAGCAACTGCTGATAAACCTTGTTTAACTGTTTTTGCAGTCACAGCACTGGTATTAAAAAAACCCATGATACTTGATCCTACAAATTACTAGAAAGATGCATAGCACTGAGAAAACTAGACAGTGTTTGAACTGATCTAACACCTTGTGTACCACTCATAACAGATGTATCAGAATCCCCACTCTCCTCAATCTCAGATCTCATCTTTGCATAAGCTTCAAGATCACCACCTCGAATGGTCATCAATTCATGAAGCGTAGTTGTAAGTCCTTTTTCGGCAATCATTTGAGCTTGCGGAAAAGAGATGGCTGAACCTTTATCCGGCTTTACAACTTGATCTGTTAAAGGATTTAATCTTTTGTCTGAGTCTGGAACAGAAAGTCCGTCTAACAGATATTGTTTCAATCGTCTAACTGGAAGTTTTAGAACAAAATACTTCTCAGGAGTTAAACAATATCTTTTTCCTACTGGATCCCAAAGTCTAATGCGTTCAAGAATTTTGACGCCCAAAAACTTAGCTGTTTTAAAAGAGGCTTCTGTGTTTATAACTACTTTAAAAGGAGGTACTAACAGAACCATTTTTGCATGGACATCAGATTTTAAAGTGGTCATCCATTTATCAAAATCTTCGTCTGATAAACCACTAAAAAAGTCTTGGTATACTTTTGTATTATATCCACTTGGATCTTGCATTGAAATTGTTTTCAACACAAAATCTTGAACTTTTTGGCGTTTCTGATTCATAAAGAATCCTTATTTCAAATAGGAACTTTCATAAAATTGAGGTGTATTAAAAAAATATAAAAGAGGAGAGCAAATGCTCTCCTCTTTTATATCACACTTATTCACCATTACCTATATGGAACGCAAACGGAATTTCTAGTTGTTTTGCTATTTCATAAGCATGCATAGTTGTTTTCAACAACTCAATCATAAGCCGATGCTTATTATCAGCTATGGGATCAAATAATTCAGGAATACCTAAATCTTCTTTTGTCCCATTCACATGATCGGTTGACCAATCTGTTTTAGAGAATAAAGGCCAATTCTTTATTTCATATACCAAATCAGCCATAGAAGCCAAATGTGGTTTTCTAGCTCTCGTTAAGTTTTTACCTTGATAAGAGTATACTTCACCGTATTGATCAATATATCGGACATCGTCAGAACTTGATAAATCACTTTCTTTAACTAATTCAATTATAAACCCCATTCTATCCAAATATCTTCGACCTGTCATTACCTTAAGGTTATTAGCCTCAAGATTTCTAAAGAAACAGGTTAAAGAATAATGTTGTGGATGAACCCATTTATACGGCGTTAAAGGTTGTTCAGTGTTCTTAAGTTCTTCTATTTTAATAATAGAGCATAGATCATCAGCATGATCAGAATGCATCTGTCTATTACCTGCACCCCCAAAGAAACTTCGATTACTATCAAAACACCTATACCCTATATGGTACTCATAAGTGTCTTCATCGACAGTTCCGCAAATATCGACTCTAAGTCCAGTACGATCAAAATAAGACAAAGGTACAATTAACATATGCGAAGGTAAAAAAGATGATAGAGATGATGACATTAATTCTAAAGAATTACCATTCTGTAGAATTTCACTTGTAGGACCAGTTGTTAACTGAAATGATTTTTGAAGAATACTTGAAACAATATTTTCTTCCATCACTAACCCCTCGATTAACCCGCTCTACTTTAATTTACTGTACCACAAAATTCAATAATATTTTAGTTAATTTCCCATACCAATACATCCATCTACAGGAGATGGAGCACCCCCTTGAATAGATATATTTCCATCGGCATGCTTAGTCACAATTGTTATCTTGAAACGCCCTAAAGCCTGAAGAATTGGAAGCTCTGTGGGGCAATATACAGTACGATGATTGGTCTTTATTTTTTCAAAACTATCATCAAACAATTGACTGAGTACAGCGATTGATTCATCTTGATCATAGGGATAAGAAAAACAAGCGTGAACCCAAGATGAGTTTGTTTCGTTAATAAAAATAGCTGTGCGAAGATGGGGTCTTAAAACTCCTTCTTGAATAACAAGAGAAATATCTAATTTATCGTGCATAGCAAGACGCGTCCATTAAAAAAAAAGATTAAAGTTAAAGGAGGGGATCAATCCCCTCCTTTATTATCATCGCTTGATTTAAGAAATTGTCTGCACACCAACTTCACGATCTTTTGAAATGATGTCTTTCAAAGATTCAACCGTATCGTCAGTTGAGAAATTCCTAATATCACCAGTCAAACGATCACGTGCTCGAATGGATACAGCTTCAATGTCATATCCCATAGCTGACATAACGCTTCGCATCATACCAAAAGTAAGCTTGCGTCTGTCATATAGAAATTTTCGATCGGCGGCTGCTTTTTGAGAAAACTCTTTTCGAGTACGGTCCCTGTGCTTTTCTCTATAATCTAGATAATATCTCCTAAGATATTCATCATTGGTAATTTGCATACCAAAGAAAAATATTCTTACCAGACGAGGTAATAGTTCTGTTGTAGCTTTTACTTCATCCTCATCAAACATGAGGTTGGAAGATGTAGAAAAACGAGACATTGTTAAACACTCCTTTCAAGTCTGTGAGTGTGTCCAATAAAGTGTGCAAGATATTTCCTAATGCATCATTAGGTCTGATTGTCATTTCATACTTTAAAATGACAAGAATCAAATAGATTCCGTACATCAAGGAAAGAGATGACAATAACGCATGATCTTTTGATAAACGATAATCAGTAACATCTTCTCTCATAGCTAAATGATGAACAAATTGACGTATAGAAAGTCTTCTTATTCGAAGAATATTAATAGGAAAAGGATCAGTTTCAAGATCGTCCCATAATGACGTCATAGGTAAAGGAGCAAACAGAATATCATCTGTCAGCATAGATGCCATTATAGTGTACAAAGGGGTATAGTCCATAGTTGTGAAAATCTCATGATCAAGACTTTCAGTAACTAAATAATGACGGTAGAGTAAAGTATTTACCGTCATGGAATTGCCTATAACAGATCTTGTCCATCCAGTCACTAGAGAATTAGTGTTTATAGTTTTCTCGCAGATGACTTTACTTAATGATGTGCCATAGGCATCCCATAAACAATCTTCTTTTGTTATATAGGCAAACCAGTCATATACACAGAACAAAAATTTTCTACATAAAGGATCTGTGTCATTGATATTAATCGACAGTTTCTGCAATACATTCTTTAAGATCTGATTTGTCTGTATTGTCGTCGCTTGGACGCTCTCGCACCAAGATAGAGAGGTTACTATCGAAGAATTCCAAAAGGGTTTGATCATCCCTTTTCCAAATACAGGATTCTTCATTTATCTTCACTTTCTTGGCGAAGGTTAGAAGGTCTTGTGCATTCATGGGATTTGAATTATTGATAGGTGTTTCTTTAGTAAAACTGCGAAGTTCTTCTATTAAACGACCTAACTCTCCATAACTCATATCTACAGGTTCACAAAACTGTCCTGTGTTTCCGGCTACAGATACAAGAATGCGTAAACGTCTACCAAATATAGAATTAAATAAAGGAAGGATAAATTCACCGTAAAATGAATTTAGTACTGACAGTTTTACAGAAAAAACTTCTTCCCCTATTGAAACAGAAAGTTGATCAGTAACACTATTATACTCTAACGTCTCAAGATTGATTTTATTCTTAAGATATTTAATATCAATAGTTTCTGGAGTCAGCTGATATGTCCACCTGGTCATACGGTCAATAACAATTGCAGGAAAACATAATCTGTCTTCTGCTTGCAACATCATTGACCACAGCTTGTAGGCTAAGTAACACACAACTTCAGTTTGTTGAACATCTAGCTGAACTTGAGTTTCACTTTGACTTGTGATATCAGAAATACTAATTTTAAGATAGTGGGGACAAATCTTGGAGCAGATCCACTTAATCTTAATATCTTCAGATGCTACATAATGAGGTTTAGATAAGCTACCATCAGTATCGATGACACGCATGTCATACAGAGGTAATTTACCAACAGCAAAATATTTAACTTTATCTTGAATGTGGCTAATATCAAAATTACGCATCTGCTGATACGCTGCGTCTGATCCATCGGTAAAGAAAACAACTGTGTCAACTTCTTTACCTAAAAGAAAATTAACGGACTCAGGATTTAGTAATCCTTCAGACGAAAAGCAGAGACTTGTCGTCGTTTTCATGACAAAGACCTTTTTTACTTAAACTTAAAGTTGGGTTTTATTATAACCCCCATTTTATGGCTTATAAAAGAGAAGAAATCTTTTGTAGTTTTTTATAAAAAGATTAAATACGTAAGGGTAGATTCTTTTCACATACTAGTAATATAGGTTTAAAACATGTCTGATATTCAACTAGAAACACGTGATAAAATGAGACGGTCTCTGACACAAGAATTTAGTCGTATGGAAGACGACTTTGATGTCACTAGAGATCACAGAGCTAAGCTTGTAAATAAACTAATGGGTGTAGCTGAAAAAGTTACTTTGGTCGATGAAAATGGTAATATAAAAGAAAACACAGATAGTGGAATTAAGATTATCTCTACTACTCTTAAAGCTTTATCTGACATGGAAAAAGCTAATGGGTCTTCAATCCTTCTTAAACTTAAGCAGAGCGAACAAGAAATTGCTTCGTCTGCTGCAGCTAAAGATCGCATTAGAATTATTCTGGAAGCAACTGCGCCAGGACGAATTGAAACTACGTTTCCGTCTGATGAACTTGAAAGTCATCTATCTGAAATGTTTGATAAAGATATTCAAGATTTTGAGACCAAAGAGAATTCTAAAGACATAAGCGATTAATAAGGTGAAACCTCTACCGCCATGTGGCGGTAGAGGTACACTTTTGTTATATAATTTATTCTGCGAGAGCTGCTGCTGAAGCTGCCTGTTTTAGAACAGACATTTTACGTTCGTAGAAATTTACGATCTCGGGCTTCTTCAGAACCTGAATAACCTGACCTGTGTTAATACGAACGATTTTCTTCTGAGCCATGTCAGAAAACAATCCGTAAAGATATCCGACCTGCTGCTCTTCTGCCATTGAAAGGGTAGTTGATCCTTTCATGTAGTTCTTGTTCAAGCAAGCACCCTTCAGATTTTCCTCAAAGAATGCAAGAAGAGCGTTAAGAACGGGCGTTTTTGGAGACTGAATAACAAAGCGAGTAATCTGAGCTATAAGTTTTGCAGCGCCAGCAAAATCAGATGGTTCACTTCCTCGTCTCATAACAGCTACTTTAAAGTCAGCCAACTGATTCTTCAACGAAGCAACCTGTGGATCTTCATCTGTTGCGTTACTTTCAGCAACAGGTGCTTCTTGAATCGCAGGTGCTGGATCAGCCATAACAACAGCTGGTTCTTCAGCAGGCGGTGGGGGAGCAACAGGTTCTGGTGTTGGAACAGGAGGAACTTCCTCTTCTTCTACTACCTGTTCAGACTCAGGTGGAGTTGGTTCTCCGTTTGCTTCTTCTGATACCGGCGTAGTGGTGTCGGCAGGAGCATCTGCCCCTTCTTCACCAGTAGTTTCAGTAGAACTCTCTCCCTGTGAAGTATCACCAGTTTCGGTGGCGGCGGAATCTTGATTAGCTACATCTTCAGCGGAAGACTGCTGGTCAGATGCATTTTGATTGGATCCATTATCCATTATCATTGTCCTTCTTTGTTTAAACTTGATATAGGAAATAACATCCTATTTACTTCTGAGATTGATCACAGAGTCAACAAAAGCATAACATCTTTTATTGTTGAGATCAATTAAGCACCTACTAAATATTTGTTAAGATCACTAATATCAACCGTACTGTGACTTTTACCGTGCATGCTTTTCAAACTGTTTGTAGTTTGAGTTCTAGCAAAGTCATTAGCCACAGGTGCAAATGCTTTTTGTCCTAGACTTTCAAACAAATATCCAAAACATTTAGAACAAAAACCTTCGCTCGCTTGACAATATCCAGGGGTTCTAATAGTGATTGTTTGTCCTACAAAATCAGAAAGATTATTTTCTGTTAATAAAGTTGTTGAACCATCTTTATTAATGACATAATTCCAAATAAAATCTTTAAGATTTTGAGGTGTAGCCTTTACATACTCTCCTCTTACTGTACCACAATCATCTATAGCAATTCTAGTGTCTTGTAATACGCGGAGAATAAGCTTAGCAATCACACCACCATTAGCGGTCTCGATAGCGCGAGCGTATGACCCTGATCTTACTTCATTAAAAATAGCAGGAAGATCTTTAACTTCCCATCCATTTCCCATTGGATTTTCAATAAATGTAAATTTACCAGGAGAGCCAAAGACTTCTGTCATTCCTTGAGTTAAGAAAAGTTTCTTCAAAGTGACATCAAAGTATTTCTTTTTCAAAAGAAAGTGAAGAGATGGATCGCCTTTTAGATATTCTCGGTATGCTGATATTAATTGCTTTTCAATATCAGACATAACAGATGCATCGCCTGCAAGTAAAGCATCTCTATTTTCTTTTACTAACTTATTTCGTAAGTCAGTAATTGATTGGGGAATAGTAATAGTCTTTTCAGAAATGTTGGGACAGATGATTTCATTACTTTGTCCAAATAAAGACAAAGTGTTAATATACTTGTCTTTAACTTCCTCTGTAGTAATAATACCCTTTAATAAAGGTTCAGAAATAAGTTTTTCTAACTTAGCTGCTGAGAACTCTTCATTAAGATAAGGAATTTTATCATTAAAGGGATAGACTAAAAATAAGTAATTAGCAATGAAGACACCAATTGTTGTTTCAATTGGTTCACCTTTACTAAAGTTAGCGATAATACCAGGTTGTAAAATAAACCTATCTTGAGGTTTACATAAAGCGATATTTTCTTTAGGGTCATGAAGTATGCTGATTCTTTCTGCAACTACTTCATACACTTTTGTATCATCTAAAAGTTTGAATTTACGTTTAAATTCTTTTACTGCATAAAACATTTGATTATTAACAAATAACTTACCTTTGTACAAAGGAGATAAAGTGGTTATTTGAAAAATAATATCAGATCCAGACTCATTTTGATACTCACCAACCATGCGATCAGGGATCATGAAAATTTCACGCATGAAGTCTGTTTGAATTAAAACATCTTGATGACTAAGAATGTACTTTATCAAAGGGGTAATTTCTGCCATTTCATTTATTCCTGATAAAGTAAAATGATAGGATCATTAGACTCAAGTGAAGGATATGCTTTATTCAATGAATCTCTTTTTTGTGCATACTCATTTTTTGTTATACAACAAGCATAAAAGAAACAACTTATTATAGTCTTATGAACATTAGATACTTCTAATTTACGGACTTGGTAATAAGGCATACACCATAAATGGCTTACTTCATAATGATACAGTTTTTGATTATGCCCTTCTATCAGATCCTCTGGTAAGGTGTCTTTATCTATTGCAAATATATAGTTGTAATCAATAAAATTTGCAGGTGAGGTCAGGTCTTTAATAAACCAATTCTGAAAAGTGCATAATTGATCATAGATCTCTTGATCTGAAAATACATTAACGGCATCAGAAAAACGTCCAATGAGATCTCTAGCTTTATTTCTAAAGAGCTCATGTGTTTGATGATCAGATTCTACAACCAATCGTTCTGATAAGACTAATTCATGAATTCTTTTTATATAGTCAGTGAACATTTCAGTTTGAGATATAATTGGATAATACTCATCTAGTGTCTCTGTCAACTCAGGCACTAGTGGATCTTGTCCATCTAATCCTCCAAGTTCAGATAAGTACACTTGAATAAGAGTATTATCCTCTCCTAATGAACCACTTAGAATATGATTTATACATTCACGAATCTTTACATCTGTCTTTAAAATGTCATAAAGACTATTAGGGAGAAGATAAGATGCAAATTTTAGAAATTTAAATAACTTACTCATATCTTCAGTAAGGTCACTATAATCAAATGACAAACTGAGTCCAATAGTTTCAATATCTCTAATGAGATTAAGAAAAGCATCGTCAAGAATATATTGATCAGTCGATCCATCTGAATCAGCAGTTTGTTTATACAATTCTAAATCAATAGATTCTTTAACTTTAGGAGACAAACTTGCCATTAGAAAGAGAGCTGTATTGATGTCTTGATTTGATTCTGTTTCTAGGATCATGGAGATCCTCCTTATATATAGTTCATAAAATCAAAGCAGAAACAAAAAAATAAAGGATTTACATAAGGGGAGCATATGCTCCCCTTATGTAATCACATCTAAAGTGCTATGCGTTAGCGATGTCTTCTTCAGACCATAGAGTCTCAAGAACTGGTTCTTTGGTCACTGCATCGCGCAAGGCCATAAACGTACAAGGACCTGAACTCCATGGTTCAGCTTGCACATAGCCTTCCAGTATACGTCCATCTCTGAACGTATACCTATACAACACATTGTACGATTCACACCAAGGATTCTCACGAGCATACTCTACTGCGTCATATGCAGCTTCGAGACGGTCGGTAGTGTGGCCGGAGACGATATTACCCTCCAGGTCAAAGTTCTGGATTTTACTGGTACCTACTTTGACTGTTTCGTCAAGAATTGCAGTGGCAGCTGGATTAAAACCCATATATTGCCAAGAACGTGACATATCCTTCTCCTTATGCTTCTGTTAGTACCTCAAAAACTTGAGGCATGATCATGCCAAACAATTTCTTTAATTAAGGTTCTTAAAGCAACAAAGTTTTCACGTTGTTTTTCTATATGTTTAGTTAATAGAAGACCATCCGGCGAGATCTTGTATTCAGCGAGAAGTCTTTGTTCAAGCTCATCTGAGATTTTATCTCCTACAGAATGAGCATGTTCAATTGAAGGACCATCACATGCCATCGGTTTATTCTCCTATATCGATAATAAAATATTTCAATCAATTTCCCACGAGTTGCTCGTGACAATTACCTCTTTAGTAATCGGATCAAACTCGTAAGTAGTTTCATGAACAGTGAGATTCTTACCTACAAGACCGGCACAAGATTTAGAACAAACAGGACCAGATTTTCCTAAATTCCAGTTATGTCTAACTTGGCTCATGGGTTTTGAGGTATATGTTTTACATACAGGACAGTTAAAACTGTACATCTCTACTGGGCGAAACAGCATTGCTTTTGTAGCATTTTGTATTCTAGTCAAAACCTGTAAGTTGTTGGGATCATCATTGGTGAAATCCTCATCGATATGATCGCAAGTCTCATCACCTTCTAATTCTCTACCAATTTTTTGTTCAAGTAGATATTTAGGGTAAGATTTAATTTGATGACGACCGTCGTCATGTACAATTTGTATACGCTTTCTTCCATCTGGTCCAACATAAGGACCATACATCTTAGTCATTATCTGAACCTTAAAAAGTGGTAGGGGTGGCGGGAGTCATGATATGAAGGAGTACTTCAATGACTCTGGTTAAACTAGAATCAAATATGTATCTATCGACAATAGAACCACCTTTTGATAAATATTCTGGCGCATATACTTACATTAGTAAGAGAGATGGGCGGCGAAATATCAAGTTATATGGACCTGGTCTAAAATCTTTTACAACCACTTATGCTAGATATATTTTTCAAATAGATTATTGGAAAAAACATAAAGAGTTAATTCCAGATGGTTATGAGGTAGATCATGTCAACGAAAACAAATTAGACGATCGGGTTGAAAACTTACAGCTACTCACAGTGTACGAAAATAGGCAGAAAAACAACTTTTCAAATGGTTCTAAACAATATGTAATAATCTGCCCTGTTTGTGGTTTATTGTTTACTGCGGAACCTTATAACCTTCATCCAGAATCAATGTACACATGTTCTAACCAATGCGATATATCTGTAAGAGTATCTCATATACCTGATCATATCAGAAAATTCGTAAGTAATAAACAAATAAAAAGAATTGTCAAACTTTTTAGATCATTTCCCACAGGAGAAAATAGTCATTACGAATTGATAACTGAATTTGAAGATACCTTTTATCCAAATAGTTTTAAAAACTACAAAGAGTGGTTACCAAATATTTTTCATTCAGATATGAATTTTGTTGATGTAAAAGAAAGAGATTTTTTGGTTGGTCACCACTATAAAAATGGTTTATCCGAAAGAAGTGTTGCAAAATTATTAAATATATCTAGGGAAGCTGTCAGAAGTTCCCTTAAAAGATTAGATATTTTAAACTAATAAATAATCTAGTAATGATTAAAAATATTAGGTATTATGGTGCGGGCGACCCGACTCGAACGGGTACTCCTTGCGGAAAGGGATTTTCTTACCTACTATGATTTTCATCACCATTCAGAAGAATGTTTGGGGTCTGGACTTTCTCTTTACCTTATCTAATATCAGACTTAGGTACTGCCCGTCAAGTCTCTACACCTTCTTTAAGATTTCTCTTAAAGCTTGGCTCGGGATTGCCATTTAAAAGGTTTCCCCGAATTTGAGCAGTTCTACTCTACATGTTTCCACATAGGCACTCAATTTAACTAAAGTCCCACGCGTCTACCAATTTCGCCACGCCCGCATCATAATACCTAATATTAGTTTTAACTAGTTTCGCCACACGCCCAATTAACTGAAGAAGTATACATAACGAATGTTACAAAAGTGTCATGGTGACATTGATTTCGAGGAGACCACTCAACCGCTTCAATTCAAAGTAAGCTCTCATGAACTCATCGTTGAGAGAAGATTCTGACTGTAGAACTTCATTAACTTGTTCATCAGTCGCTTTTGTTTCTTGTATAAAAACATCCGTGACCATGATATCATCAGAATCAAGTATCATAGTTTCTACTTCGCCAGTAAGTTTAACTATAACGTCACTCCAACGGCTGTTCCACTTCCACTCAATTATAGTGAAATCTAATTTTGTTGAATGAGATTGATAATCTCCTTTAACTCGTGTTCCCTTTGGATGATAGGTAGGGTTCAGAATACATGGAGGTACTGAAACCATTCTACCTCCATTTTCCTTTACTGGAATGACAGAGATAGGTACGTATTTAGAAGGATGAACCCAAATACCATCTTTGTTATTATCATAACTCACTTTTACTCTGTTGTTCGGGTGATCAATTGAAATATGGGTTCCCCACTCCATAATTTCAAACCAAAAAGCGTTACGTGTTGTTTGAATACCAGGGGGAATGTCTTCGATTGAACAGGTAACTTCCAACCGAGTACCAACAGGATAATCTGTAGGATTAATAATTGGAGGTCTAGGAGTCTGTGACATTTTATCTTCCTTATTGAATAACACTGTTTTAATGACTGCACGTAATAAATACATACAGTCAGAATAAGAGTATTATTCTTGAGAATTGATAATGGTAGTGCCTTTAAAGTTCAAGCGTTCATACGCATCTTTCCACAATGCGATTTGGTGAATCAATGTATCGACTCCAATAACGGCAAGACCGACTACAACGAGAACACCAATTGTACGAGACATAAAAGTGATCATAAGGTATCTTTCTTGAAGAATATATAAAAGGTTATTGAGTTAGGGGTTCACCCAACACCAGTAGGTTGTACTTAGCAACCGCCATTCCAAAAGCTGCCTTTGACCATTCACTCTTCCCACAAATAATTGATTGAATGAATTTTTCTGCGGTGGTATGATTGTCACCATGTTTATCAAATGCCATCTTTGATACAGTATCAGATAGCTTTGCAGCTTCTTCTTTTGGATCAAGCTTATCTAGAGATGTTTGACTCATCGATTTTAATCCTCTTTTTTAAAAGTTCATCGCAATAAACTGCGCCATCTCTCCTACCCAGGTAACTGAGTCACCTTCTGCGATAGGTATATTTTTGAATTTTGTTTTAATGTGATCCAATTCAGGACCAGTCACTTCTATTTGAACTGCTGGGTAAATTCTTACAATATGTTTAAGATCGTCTCCTATAAAAAATGGATTCAGTGATCTTGGGCTTTGGGTTGTCTTTAAATAAAGAGCCATAGAAACCTTTTTTAATAAAAAGAGAAATATTATTTAAGATTATTGCACTCGGTTGGCTGCAGCCGCTAAAATTCTTAGGAGAATGGTCTGAAGCATTCTCGGTTCACTTCCTTAAGCAGTAACAACATTACCATCTGGGTTAACAGTAATGGTAGAAATGATTTTATCATTTTGTTTAACTACTAAAACAAAAGGTTTTTGTTTATAGGTTATGTCGATACACAGTTGTTCTGTAGTTGGAGAAACAAATTGAATAGGGTTAATTTGTGCATCAGCAAGATTGCTGTTTGATTCTGTATAATCTACTGGAATAGGTTTTGATGGAATGACTACGTTTTCATATACTTCTGCAATGATGTCCAAAGGATTGTTATCAGCAGTTTCATGAAGAAATCTTCCTGTGTCCACATTGTAAAACGCAGCTATTTTAAGTTTATTATCGTTGGTATTTCGAAAATAATTGCTTTGTACAAATTTTGTACCAGCATTAATAAATTTTTTATATTTTATACCAACCCATTTTGGTGCCGGTTTGATAATCTTAACAATTTCACCAGATCGAGTAATATATGTTTTACCAATTTTAAGCTTAATAACTTTTTCTAGTTTGATAAGATCAAGATAGGAAGCATTAGTAAGATAACATTTTCCTGATGCGGTGTATGATAAAAATAAATTCCCACTCTTTGCTACAAAGCGGAACCCTTCGTGAAATAAGGGTTCCGCTTCTGTTATTACGCGGTCAATAAAGAAAATACGACCAGTGGTCGTTGAGTAGGACGACCCTACTTCTAATATTAGATCGCCCACGGATTTTCTCCTTTGAAAAGAACATAACTGCGATTATGCAGCTTCCTTAACAGGATTAAACGCTCTGGTGACGATCTGATAAAGACTGACAGGTTCTTTTGCCACTTCTTCAATTAGATCATAAGGGGTTTCTTTGAAGAAACCACTTGATCCATTGTGTCGGTAGTACCGACCATTCAGCCCTGCATAGGGGTGTGTGGTCAGAATACACTTTTCGAAGATCTCAACAACGTCACCGTTACGATCACGATAACGCTTACCGACTTCGAGTTTAGAGATAGGCATTATTATAACTCCGAATAAAGTTTACCAATTAAATATTTATCAGTTCTTCTTCTTGAATAATTTCAGATAAAAGAACTAAACAATATAATGCAGCCGAGTTGGCATTGGTAAAAATGTTATTGTTGGGAAAATCTGGATTAAAAACAATCCAACCACCATCTTCTGTTTGAGAAATTTCAGCAAGTTTTCGACCTCTAAATGAAGCAACAAATTTACCAGGCTCGCCTTCGTTAATAATTCCTACTTCAATGATATCAAAAGAAAAATCAAAACCTAAAATTCTCATGACAACAATCCTTTTATTGTTTTAAATAAATTAATATGTATTTACATTTTTGATCTATTTAAAATAAGAAACATAAAAACACATAAGTGGATAGGGAAGAGGGGTACACCCCTCTTCCCTATTAATACCGCCTTAGCGGCCCTGGTTAAACAGACTGCTGAACGAAGCGGCAGCTGCAGCAACATCCTTCGAACGAAAGTTCGATGGAAGAACTGCGCCATAGCGGTTATACCGAATTCCACCGACGGCGATGATCGTAGCGACAGTGGCAGCGATTGCAGTCTTGATTGGATTGTTCTGCAAGCGGCTCACAGCGCGGCTGATAAGACCAGGGGTGGTAACAACAGTTGTATCAGTGGTGGTCGACGAGAACTTGTCGGTTTTCTTATCGTTTTCGGGTGGGTAATTATTATCCATGGAAAATACTTTCTTGTTAAAGGGGATTTTACGTTTTGACTATCAGGGGTCGTATCTACGAAAGATTTAAATTAGTGCATGGTAATACTTTCCTTTATACTTAGAACGAAAATGAATCATTCGTTATCCACTTTCACATTAGTAATATGAAGATTCAAATCGATGATTTTGGTTAATCAGTCAGGTAAAGGCATCCATTCAAGACAAGCTGAATAGGGATCATTTGTTGGACCATTCATTATGTCGCCATTCAACGACCAAGTCATGGGATCAATTTCGTTTCCTGGAGTATAAAGCTGACCGTCAATCAGTTGAACCGGTTGAGGAACATATTTCTTACCACTAGCAGGATGAATACCCTGAGGTCGAATAAGAAAGAAATTGTGAGTCCCTTCCGGAGCCCCACAATCTGACGTAAAAGGTTTATATGCCGATTTTCCAGAAGCAACGACAGGACGCACAGTTGTGCACGCATTGATAGTGTTAGCCACACGGTTTGCAGTGACCTCTCCATCATCACATGCAATCTCAGTTCCGGTGCTTTCTTGAATAACACAGAAAATACCCATATTGTTCTTCCTGACAATATAAGCATGTTCTTTATTTTTGACAATCTTTGTCATGAAATGTATCCTATATTTGAGAAATGATTAATCTTGATTTGGATCCAAGATCAGCAATTTTTGACGCGCTTCAAACGCGCTCAACCAAAAAGCATGACGCTCGTTACCAATTTTCCATTCAGGATCATCGTGGTAATCGATGCCATACTCATCGAGGTAAGCGGCACGCGCTTTTTGACTGGCAGACTGGTGAATCTCAGTGTGGAATAGAATCTGAGGTTCACCTGGCGTAGTCGTACAATAAACCATGATACATCCTTTATGAAATAATTGATGATAAAGTTTAACTGATTTTGACAGCATCGTAGTTTAATGGTACACCATATCGAATGTCAATTTCAACATCGTTACTCCAACAGGCTTTATATCCTTTTAAAGAGATATCGATAACCGTGTAAACACCAACACTAGCTTTATCAGCCCAATGATATTTATATTTTTCACCGATCTGCACTTCTTGAGCGCGATCGCTGATGTTGCGCATAACTCTTGGAAGAAGACCGCCTTCACATCCTTTTAGAGCAATACCGTTTGGTAGATAGCGCTGTCCTGTTTGATCAACAAAGTAATGATCAAATGACTTGTCTATCCAACTACGTGGACGAACTTTACGCTTAACCAATTTGATAAGAAGCCCTGCGACGTTTACATAAAAACAATCAACCTTTAGATCTAATTCAGGATTTGACATGATAAGTCCTTTTTCAAAATGATTTATAGATACACAACTTTAATAATCTCACATCTCTGACTTGTGAGATTAGAATAGCTGTATTTAAATAAGTTTCTTCCACTGTGGTGCAATCATAAATGTACAGTGATATGCAAAATCGTACTGATAGATAACCATCAGTTGACTAGCGTTTCCGTACACATCTTCGACAGCGCTGACAATGTAACCCATCTTGTTGGAGACAGGCTTGTTGACATTGAGCTTTACCCACATGTCTGTGAACATATCTTCAGTGAGTTCAAAAGGACTGTGCATTTCCCAGTCCTTAAACTTTCCAGAAAGAATTTGATGACCATGCATATCACCAACGATATCCCCAAGGGTGATATCATCAAATGATACGGTACCATCAAGTTTTTCTGATCCAAGTTGATTGATATCCATGTTTCAAACACCTTGTTTAGAGTTATTCAGAAGTTGTTGACGATCAATTCGATGGAGTATATTTCTCCAGAAGGGCGGGGACCATCATTGTATCCTTCCCAGAACATATCGCTATCTTCTGAAGACATAAGTCCATAAGCAGCTGCGGCTGTGCGAGTTTTTTCTTCATCAAATCCCAGAGTGGCGCAGTTTTTTCCCCACTCGTAATAGTGATTGTTGTGGGGCTTGTTAACAAACAAAAGTTCTACCATCTGAATTCCTTCTTTTTTAAAATTATTAATGACAAATTATAAAGGGGGTGGATATCACATCCACCCCTAATAAAAGTTGTCAAATGATATTTTCATCTTCCAATCTTTTGAGAAGATTTTGACGAGCAGTATTAGCATCGTCAATATTTTTGGCAACAACTTCGCTGACAGAAGACTTTACTAACGTCAATGCTTCAATAGATTGAAGTACTGACACTCGCAAAAGATCTTTTTCAAGTTTACTGAGAGCCATGTGAAAGTTCTTTTCTGTTTAAAGATAGAGAAGAATATTTTAAGTCATCCTACCTTCTTGGGATGTTTACGTAACGCCCAGGAAAATAGTAGACCGACATCCATGCCGATAACAAATGGGAAAAACTTGCGCCCAAATGCACCGGCCTTATCGGCGATATTCATCATCCACAAATTATGAAGAAAACCCTTACGGATTTTTTCCATGTCATTATCGGTGACGTTAATTGGATCGACAATTTCGATCAAATCCAAAGACTGCCACATCTTGGAATCAAGAGATCCATTTGGTTTATAATAAGATCCTCGTTCATCAAGGAAACGATATCCTTGTTTATACCAGGAAGTAAAAGGTTCAACCGAACCAACGATCAAAACAATACGTCCCAATTTGTTACGATAGAACTTTCCTTCCTCCAGATTCACTGAAGAAAGAGTGACAGCTTCTTCTTCTTCTTCGACAATGTGAGTATCTTGCAACATGAGATTTAACTCCTTTCTGGATTTAACTGAGTTCTGGTGAATAGAGAGTGTTCATGTAGTATTTACCGTCGTATGGATATACTACAGTTACCACACGTGGCTGGTTTTCTTTGTTAACAACAAATCCAACACATCGTGCCATCTTGTTTTCAATGACAGGGGTATTGCGATTTTCTGGAGAAATAAAATAATCAAGAAGATTTTCATAAGCAGATTCTGTGATTTTGGTAGGGTTGCTAGCTTTCCATCCATGTAGAACGCCAAAGTTGACTTTATGGCCGGTCATCTCTGCAACTACAGCGCCATCAGATACATCTTGTTCAGAAAGTGCGCGATCTAGATATACTGATACCAAATCGAGTGGAGAAGAAACACCACTAACGATGTGTTGTCCATTTTCTTTGAAAGACACCACATGAACTTGGCTGTAATCAGCTGATTCATCTGCTTGGGTTGTACCCTTAAAACGATAGCCTTTTGCATAACCAGGTTCAGCTGGATTAATTTCACGAGTGATTGTGAAAACTCTGTTGTCACGAGAAACGTAAGATTTACCAATTTCAATAAGCTTAAACATGATCATTCTCCGCTGAATAAATTTATAAGAACAAAACAATTCAAGGCTTGTTCTTCATGTTAGTAATATGGTTATTTATCCAGATGATATTGGTTTTATTTATATCTTTTATTCAAGCATCGTATGCATTCTAGTCTATTAGAAAATGGACAGCTTATGACAGAAAAACCTTCTGAACTTATAAAGTCGGAAAGACCTAAACCTTACATACATCCTTTAACATATCACAGTTAGATAAGGTGTCCTAGGACACCTTATCTAAATTTACCTTTTCATATTTTTATAGATGTCTGAACAGCTCTTTCTATTGACCAATTTCTATATCGTATTCTTTGAGATAGAGTTTGAAAAGAAATACCTGAAATAATACTTAATTCAGTCATATTGTACATATGACCTTTGTATTCGTAATATCGATTGTCGTAATTGTTACTTAGTATATTCTCCCACTCACAATTCTGAGCATATCTGTATTTAGCAATAATCAAAGGAAGATTAACTTTTTCTGCAAATTCTTTTAGTGTAATAAGACTACCAAATGGATAATAAATAGGGCTATTGTCTGAAATTGACGCTTTGTGAAGTCTAGTTCGCCGAGTATTGCTCTGTTGTTCTTTCTTAGTAGCCCATTTACAATTACCTGGTTCGTAATTTCCTTGATTGTTTAATCTTTCTAAACTATAATTCTTTCCAGGTTTATCTCCCATATCTTCTACAAAATGGTTAAAAGAAATTCTCCATCGATCACAAACTCTAATCCCTCTTCCTCCATAATCTTTGTAGGCTTTGTTATTTGAATTGTAGCACCTTTGTTTCATACTGTCCCAAGTTGAATAGAGAGGGTGAATATTTTCTCTCTCATTTATAAATCGCTCAGGATTCTTTTTGTAATATTCTCTTCTTCTATTTAAAATATACTCTCTATTGTTGTTTCTATATATCTTATTTCTTTGTTTCACACGATCTATATTTTGTTTTCTATAGTCTCTAGCTTTTTGTCTAGCATTTTCTACATTTAAAGAGTACGCTTTTTTCCTTTTTTGGTTTTTGCAAAAAGGACAAAATAATTTATCTTTAGATCCTAGATATTTTGAATTATTACATTCTTTACAAATCTTGGATGTTTTTATCATGATACAATCCTTAAATGAAAAAGCCTCTAAACCGAAGCCTTTTATACATCCTAGTACATATCATATATGGACTGATGGAAGTCATCGGCCACCAGATAATGCTTCTTGTGCTTTTTTAATTTTTTCTGAAAAGTCTAAACATATTGTTAAGATGGAAAAATATGCCTGTCGAGGAATGACTATTAATCAGATGGAACTACAAGCAATCAATAAAGCGCTTGATCATCCAAACATGGATTATGTAGTTATTTATTCAGACAGTGCTTATGCTATTTCTTGTTTAACTTTGTGGCATAAAACATGGGAAAAAACAAACTGGATTACTCCTTTAAGAGAGCCAGTTAAAAACAAAGATCTCATTGTAGAAATTCTTAAAAAGATGGCTTCAAAGAAATTTGTTAGATTTATTAAAATTTCCGCTCATCAAGGAGACCCTTTCAACAGTGTTGTAGACTTTATTGCCCAAGATTTATCTAAGAAAATGGTACAAGATCCTTCTTTACCAGACGGTAAATATTCTTGTGTTTAGGAGATAGAGTAGGCTTACGCCTACTCTATCTCCATTGATTCGTTTACACTCCAGTTCGATTTAACTAATCTGTAATAGAGAGTATTGCGATTAATTCCAGAAATGACAGAGAGCTCTCGTATGGTGTAATAGTTTCCGTCAAACAACCAAACGCATGTAACTATGCCTTTACCTAGTATTTTGTTTATATCACCAAACAACGCATATCTATCTTTTATTATAGGTAAATAAATACCCGTAATATCACTCAGTTCTTTTAAAGTCACACTCAAGCCATCATGTAAAATACATGAGTCTTCTGATATATTTTTTCTATAGTCTAAATTGTATCTTCTATTATTAGCCTGTTCTTTACGAGAAGCCCATTCACAGTTATCCGGATTGTATCCTAAATTATTATCTTTTCTTTCTAAAGTATAACCTTCTGGACGAGGCCCCAGGTCCGATAAGAAATTATTAAATCCTTCTCTACCCAACCATCTATCACAAACTATTATACCCCTACCCCCATATCTCGAATAAGCTTCGTTATTTAAATTGTAACATCTAGTTAACATATTTGAATATGTTCTACTGAGTGGATGTATATTTTTATTCCTTTCTGAAAGAATTTTATATCGGTTTATTAAATAGTTATTTCTTTGTTTTTTATTAATCTCTTCTTTGTTTGATTCTCTATATTTCTTTTTACGCTCAGATATAACTTCTAATCTATTTTTCCTATATTGTTTATCATAATCCGATTTACACTTTCTACACAATCTACTATTTTTAATTTCTAGTGAATTACCACACCTACACTTAATTAAATCTATTTGTAAAATCATTCAAAATCTCAGACATTTAGTTATTAATTTGTCATACTATAAAAAGTGAAGGCTCATTCAGGTGATCCTTTTAATTCTATTGTTGATTATTTAGCTACTGGACTTACTTTTAAGATGAGAGATGATCCTAACATCTCTGATGGTTGTTATCCAATATAGAGAGGAGGGCTCAAGCCCTCCTCTCTATACTTGTAAATATGGCTTGAAATTCTATGGTTTATTTGGTTTAAATATGGAGCTAACCGTGGACATTATAACGCAAGAAATTTCAGAAGATTATGATCATGATCAGCTTGAGGAGATTGATTGTAATTTTAGAAACATGGATCAATTAGACCAAGAACTCAAGCAGTTGATGGATTCAACTTTAGCTATTGAACAGTTTGGAATGAATCCTAGCGCTTTTGGCGTCTTGAAAACTACAGGACTGCTTAGCGGTACTGCTTTAAACACCCCCGCTTTAGAATTTTTTGCTACTCAAAATGTAGACAATCTTGAATCTGATATGGCATTGGAAGCTTTGACAGACAAGATTAAACAGAAAATGACTGAGTGGGCAGCAAAGATTATTTCTGCTGCTAAAGGAATGACAGACACAGTCACTTCTATTCTGTCGACTTTGTGGACAAAAGTTTCAGAACAAGGTAAAATGCTAACAGCTTCTGTTTGGGATAAAGCTAAGGTAGCCGGGGCGACTATTAAAGCGCATCCTTATAAAACACTTGCTGCTATGATTACTGCTGCTGCAGTAGTAGTCGCTATCATTGCTCTTGTTGCAAGTGGCATGCCTGGTGCTTATGCCAACGAAACTGTCTTGAAATCGTTTATCTTTAAAATACAAGATATGATCAAGACAATTAAACTACCTTTTGGTAAGATTAATGTTTCTACTCTTGCAGATGGAACAAAGATTGTCTGCAACATTGATCAAACCACAAAGATGACTGCAGGAGCAGCTAAACTGGTTGATTTAGGTTGGACACAAAATGCTGTTAAAGCCATAAGTGGTCAATTAAATCGTGTTTGGTCATCTCTTAAAATTAACGCTGCTGCTATTAGTACTAAAGTTGTCTCTAGTGTTAAGTCTGTTAATGACATTGGTGGCGATATGAATACTAAAATTGGTATGACTGTCGCTTCTAAGACAGGTTCTAAGCTATCTGGCTGGGCTGCTCAAGAGATAGTGAAGAAAGCTTACACAACCTCTTTGTGGGCCATTATTGGCGTACTCTATATGCTCTTAAAAGAGATTGTCATTAAAACATTTAAAATGATTAATGATACATTTAAATCTCTTAATAGAGTAACCAAAGAAGCATAAAAGTGTATAGATAAGGAGGTGCCTAGGCACCTCCTTATCTTATTTTAATCTATGTTTTCTTGGATAAACTATATTCTTGAATACTCTCAGAAATTTTCAACTGTAGTTTAACAAACCAAGTAATATTGTTATACTCTAAATTATCAGCAATCATTGTAGTTAGATCCATAGATTTTTCATTTATCCATTCTGGGAAGAGAGGGGTCAGAGGTAATTGTTCTTCAAGTTGAAAAATACAATGTCTAGCATCGATACCGTATTGACCTCCTTGAATCATCCAACCTAATCTAAATTTAAGATCAAAATAAGTTGAAACTAAATTTGGCTCATATCCAGTACCTTCTCTATTCATTTTTCGAAGGCCTATTAAATCCCCTGGTTGATAAAATTTATTATTTTTAATAATTATAAACTTTTGTTTACCTTCTTTAATTGCATCCCAAGAAATATAATCTAAATCTATAATGTGTTTTGACATACAAATTCCTTTAATTAAATAATCTATTCTAACAAAGGTGTTGATGGATCGTAGAAATCACTCACTAATCCATCTACTCGGATATCTGTAGTACCTATACCTAAAGCATCTAGAAGGTGGTAGTAGCCAGCCATGACCTGACTAATGTGAGATCTAATATTCATGATCTCTAAGAAGAACGGTTGGATCTGTCCTTTTTGAGGAGGAATAAGAACAAACTCCATATTGCGTTTAGGGTTCTTCTCTTTAAATACCATTAGTCTTGCATACACAGAAGGCTGTTCTTTTTGTAACTTTTCAAGAAAGATAGGATCTTTAAAAAGCTTTGCTCCTCCCTTAAAAGGAATCTTGTAGCATTTGTTTGGAATGACCATATCTCCATAATCAGGAGCAAATACTTCTTGCCAAAATTCATAATAAAAATAAGAAGAAGAACTTGGATCACTATAATCTTCTTTTCGTCTAACAGAAACAGTTTGAAGATAATCCGAATCTCTGTTTTGAATCGATTCGTAAATTGTCTTCTCTATTGAAGCGACATGATGAAGAATAGAGGCTGCTCTAATAGGCTCGCCTTTTTCAATAATAGAAAACAATTTTACAACAAAATCTTCAAATCCCTTAGTAATGATTTTAGGATAAGCTGAAGATCTGAAACCGACTCCTTTAATATCTTTACGAGGAGTATGTAGAAGAGCACCTTCTTGCATCGTTGCAATAGCTAGATAATGCTTACCAAGAGCAGTGGCAATTAAGATAGGATATAGAAATTCATTTTTCATTGAAATTCTAAAGACATCTTTTCCTTCAGCACCAAAACCTGCAGATAGTCTAGCAAATACATGCTCTAATGATTGAGACAGAATATACGTAACGATAGCATTCATCTCATACGACGTTTGAGAAAAATCAATCTTTCCACTCTTCCATCTAATCAACTCTTGTGTGGAAAAGATATTACTATCTGTATCTGAAAGAGGTACTGTATATCTAGCCATACGGTGTTGAGTCGTTAATCTTGAAAAGGTAGTTTCAATTCTAAGCACAGGTCTTAAAACATGTAACATCTTTTCAAAGTTAGTAGTAAAGTTTTTACAAGCATAAATGAATAATTTAAGACCTTCTGGATTATTAATCACTGCATCTTTTAAATTATTCCATTTACCTGGTTTATTAGGATTCATTCCTAACAACTTATAATTAGTAGAAAGAATACAAGAGATGACATCATCTGGAAAAGACTTAATTTCTTCCACTTGAATATCTTTGTACAATTCATAATCTACATCTGCAGGGATGAAACAAGAGTCGATCCAGTTTCTTAACATCGTTTCATTGTATCGACACAAGTTATTAAAACAACCTACGTAAAATACATAACTACGTTGTACAGGAGTCAAACCAAGAATTAGCTTTTCTAAAGGAGCACAAGTTCTGTCATTGATCTTTGTAGTATAATTAGAAACGCTAGACAACAAAAACTGCATCACTTCACTTGTTGAAGGACAGTATATCACATTGTCTTCAATCAGTTTTTCAAAACCATTGGGTATATGAGAAGCATGATTGAGTGTGTATGTAATGGCGTCTCTAATTGTGGGTAGATAAATGTTCCCATTTACCGCACGTTCAATAAAACTATACCCTTGTTTCACAGACATGCGACCAGAAGATGTAATAGCGTTAAACCCTGCTTTACATCCCAGAATGAATTGTTTAATCTTCATTCCTCCAGCAATCGCATTATTAAAGATTTTAGCATTGGCTTGATTTTGATAATAATACTGAGTCTCGCGCTTCATTCCCTGCGCTTCAAAACTCTGATACAATTTCTTAAATTTATTTCTAGCTTTAACTTTGTCATCAATACTCATTCTCAAAAAGGATTCTTTTCGAGACACTGGATGATAGCTAGTACCTGACGGAGATAGATTATTATCTGCCACTATATCTCGAATATAATGATCGAGACGTGTTTTAACAAGCTCGCTATTTCCTTCAGATTTATGAACAATTGCTTTTATCTCGGGGGCTTGAAATCTATCTCGAATTACCCCTTTAATGAAATCTAGAATAATCTCTTCTGAAGCTTCTGGATGTTGAATCTTAAGATATGTGGTCATGCGCTCGACATAACTTGCTAGAAGTTTAGGTCTGACACGTTCTTTGCTATATTCCGCATTTCGTATATAGGTCATTCTTATTCACACCTTATTCTCTTCAAATCATCGTTTGTAAAAAGACAATAAGAAAAAAACTCATTAACCTTTTAATATTCTAAAATATGACGGATTCTTTAGGTTTTTTTCTTTCTTCTGTTTTGGAGAAGGGTATAAAAGATAAAAAACCTAGAAGCTACAGTCTATTGAACAGGAACTTAATGGATTAACAGTAATGAGCGAAGAACACCCTCACGTTGAAAACGAACTTGAAGATCACAAGACTGAGATCACAACCTGGATCAGCTCTGTATCTATACTTCCAATTCCTCCTTCTCGTAAAGGAGTAATTGAGCGTTTTATTAGAGATTGTCAAACTTTGATTACTGACTGTAGTGGAAACCAAGAACCTTCTGCTGCCGATTTATGCGATTTACATGATCGTAAAAACAGTCTTGAAATTCAATATCTCAATATCACAGAAGATCTTGCTTAAGTAATTCTTTGAAACTATAAATAGTCGGGGACTTTACCCAGCACAGGAAGATGGGTACTATGATAGAATTCAGCCATGGCGATATGTTTGCTGATAGATACGATATTCTCATTAATACTGTCAACTGTGTTGGAGCTATGGGTAAAGGCGTCGCTTTGGTTTTCAGAGACCGTTTCCCAGATATGTATGCTTCCTATCAGAGAAAGTGTCAACAAGGAACTATTCAACCTGGGAAACTTATGGAGTGGAAACCCATTCCAGATGGTAATCCTACCACTCCTAAAACCATTATAAATTTTCCTACCAAAAGACACTATCGAGATAACTCACGTTATGACGATATTGAAGCTGGACTAAATACTCTTCGTGAATATTTATTACCTCTTGGCCCAGTGACTGTAGGACTCCCCCCTTTAGGATGTGGTAATGGAGGATTGGATTGGTCCCTTGTTTCTCAAATGATTTTTGAAAAACTATCTGATCTTGATGCTAACATTACAGTATTTCAGCCTAGAGAATCTACGGACAATATTTCTTCTGTTGATATAACTCCAATTAATAAACCTATCAAAGTAAAGAGTGAATCAGAACCAAAGAAGAAAAAAGAAAAAAAACGTCCTTCAGACTTTGAGATTGTACGAACAATTCTTCAAAGAACGCATGAGCGCAAACTTCCTTTTCTTTTAAAGAATATTGGAGAAGATCCTGATATCTTCTTTCTTTGTTCAAAAGATGAAAGCGAATTTACTTACGGTTCACCAGATATTACAATTGCTATTTTTGAAATTGTTGATCCTGATCTAAAATCAATGGTTGATAATTTTGTAAATAAGCTTTATGGATTACAAGGTCACTCTGATAATCAACTTATTATCAATATTCGTGATCAAATATCAGAGTTATCAAAAACAAAAGGTGAAACGATTGAAGTAGAAGTTCAGACAGATTCTTTTGGTAGTTCTTGGACTATAAGAAAAGACATTAATGGTAAAGAGAGAACGCAATATTTCTCAAAAGCTATTGAAAGTCTTTTTCATGTCCAACTTGTCAAAGATTGGTGTCGTAGTTATCGACCATTATTGACAACCGAAGATCCAAACAATCTTTATTATCCCTATAAACATCCAGATGGTGAAACAGCTAGTATCATGAGCTTGCCTACCGCAAGCGATGACAATCATCCTTTAAAGACACTTTATCCTTACGGTTTTCGAACAATGGTGACCAGAGGAATAGATGTAATCTTAAATAAATTATTGGAAGAATTTCCTTATCCAATTATTAATGAAGAGATGATTGTTTTTCAAGATCAGGCGGCGGCATGTCAAATTGCGCATCGCATTATTGCTGAGGGATGGCGGATGGTTCTCTTAAGGCCTAATGCTGTTTTCTTCCCCACTTTGGACATTCCCCTTTCTTTAACAGGAAATCACAGTTTATGACGCACGACCCTAGTGACGACGAGAATGAAATTCCTATTCAGCCAGTCGAGGATCCTGTGATGAACAACGATCCTTCGCCTGAAACCGTTGAATCAAGCGAAAGCTCACTTGTAGATGATGAAGATGAAATCAATTTATCTGCAGCCAGCGAACCTCCTTTAGAAAATGATCTAAATGAAAACGATGAGGATGCAGCTGAAGTATTGAATGCTGCTATCTTTGAGGCCGAAGAAGAATTAGAAGAAAACGCTTCTAATGAAATTCAGTATCCAGAAGATAAGATTGATTTTCGAGGCGAGCCTTTAGATTCTTTAGTAGAATTAATCAAAACCAGAGAAAGCGAACTGGGTGCGTCAGCTCTTGATGCTAACACGCGTACTGTTGGTACTTGGGAAAATCTTGTTTTCAGAGCTATTCTTGAGCCTAGCGGCGAAGAAATGCGAATTCAAAACGCATTGGCTAATTTATCCCCTGAAGAGCGCAATGCTATCTCATCTCGATATAAAGATGAAACTGGTAAAACTCTATTGAGAACTAGTTCTCTTACTCAAAAACTCGCCGCAGGTGAAACCAAGACTTTTACAGGCGACGAAGCTCTTTTGGCATTTGAATATCAAGAGCGTGGTGGTGGCTTTAGAATTCCTTTGTATAACTCGGGAATTACTTTAGATGTTATTGTTCCTACCGGAAATGACATTCAAACACTGATTACAAATTGTGTTGCTAATGATCGCCAATTGGGAACTACAGCTGGAGCTCATTATTTTGCGTACAATGATCTTGTATATAAAACACAGATCATTAATTTCTTAAAACCTCTTATTGTAAACTCGTCTTATGCTGATTGGCGAAAGAAAGATAAGCTTTGGTCAATTATTAAACTTCCAGATCTGGCAGGTTTAGTAGCAACCCTTGCTGCTCTGTCTTACAAAGATGGATTTGATGGGTTTATTGTGAAATGCACTAGACCTCTTTCACAAGAACATCCGGTTCTTTGCGCGCACACCGAAACTTTAAAGGTCAATATTTTTGATCTAATTATTACACGTTTTGCAGCAATGAGTAAAGCATCTATTGACCACATGGTAGAAGCACGTAATGGTGTTACTAAACACAGCCTTGGTCAGGTTGCTAAATACCAATCAGATTTAGGTCTTGAGGGTGAACGTATTACTTTTGGTAAAATTACCTTTACCATGCGTATCCCAACCATTAATGAACACATTGAAGCTGGATCTCGCTTTATTGCTGATATCATCAATGAAATCGATGGAGACAATACTGATTCCAGATATGAACAATTTGGTCTTAGATATATACGCACTTTTCTGCCTCATATTGCTGCTGTTGAAAAGAAGGGTGATAACGAAGAGGTTGCTAAAACTTCGGACGCTAGAGTTATTACTCGTGAACTCGAAAAGCTCTTTGATCTAGACGAAGACGGTAAGATGATTGAGGTGTTACGTAAGTTTATTGACAAGACTCAATTTACGTATGTTGGATATCCTGTAACACAATGTACTTCTTGTGGATATACTGCTGACACTCCTTCTGGAATGTGGACGTTTGATCCTTTTAACGCTTTTTTTACTCTAGCGTTTCGTTGTTTGAGGTAGCTCAGTTAGAACAACCTGAGTTATTTAATGAATATCGAAACGCTTTTGCTGAGCTGTGGAACAACACGCTTATTCACTTACCTAACGATATTGAAAATATTGCTGAAACTTTAGAAAGAGAACTTCTCTTAAAAAGATTCAACAAAGATAAACTGAAAATGGAAGAACTATCAGGATCACCCATTAATCAGATTATAGGGATGGGAATGCGCACAGATTTTGCTTCAGGAAAAGTTGAACCTGTGACTCATTTCTATCCTAATTATTTTCGTAATGTTGTCAGCGCATTTGAAGCATATCCTATCAGTAAGTATTTTGGTCTTACGATTAGTGACGCCATGAATCTTCCTATAGACCAATGGTATCAAATAAGACAATCGGCAAAAGAACTTGCTGAAAAAGAACCTCCTGATAGTAATGTTCTTATGGTTGACTTAATCAAAGAACTTATTGCCTTCAGAACAGGTAGTGTAGAATAACTTTTCTATTTGAAGAAGACAGTGAGGGCTTTGAGCCCTCACTGTTTCTTTTTTATTATAAGAAGCTATAAAAAACTATGACTCTAATTCAATTCAAATAAGGATTGTTATGCAAGGCCTATCTACATCACCTAAAGTATTTGGTAACGTAATTGACAATGATACTCTTAAAGACAGTCTCACAACTGCTTTTCAGGAACTTAATGATATTCTAGTTCATCATAGCGGACCATTTGCCAGTAGTTGTGTTATTGGTAGTAAATGGCGTCAGGTCAATGACATTGATGAATTCACCAAAGACGGTATTAAGATCTTGCGGCATTTAATTGTGTCAGAAGATCCATCTGCTCGTTTTGCCGCTCGTATGGCTCGTTTTATCGGTATTACAGTTGATTCTCGTTGTCATGACGGAACAACCACCTCAATGTTGTTGTTTTGTAGACTGGCTTTTATCGCCCTTGAGAAAATGAATCAAGGATGGCTTGAACAAGACAGATATATTTTAGCAAAAGCTTTCACTAATCTTCTAAACAAATGTTTAGATTATTTAGAAGAAATTAAAATTACAGAACAAGAACTTTTTGATTTATGCAAACATTTTGGTATTGAAACATCATTGGAAGATGTAAGAGAAGCTATTGCTTATCACATGGCAATGATTTCTTCCAAGGGTGATAAAGATTTATCAACTAAAATTGCAGCGGTCATTAAATCATGCCCTAAAAAGATTTACGGAATGTTTAAAGATACTCCGTTGGCTGTTGAGACTGAAGAGCGTTATATTTTAAAGAAGCAAGATTATGATCTTGGCTTACGCGCTAATCTTGGTAATATGCAAGATTACAACTATCGCAATGATACTCAATATATGACAGAAAATGCTGTTATCTTTGCAACAGGTAATGAGATCGTTATCAATAGCCATGAATCTATGTTCTTGAGTTCTTTCATTTCAACTAATCCTAAGATTAGGGCTGATCTAGTAGAATATGGTGAAAGTCAAGGTTGGGAAAGCTTTCATGAAGGAAAGAAAAATCTTATCATTATCAGCCCCTTGTTAAACGATCCAGGGCTAATTACTGAAATTAACTTATTCAATGCAAAGAACCCAGATATAAAAATATCTTGGTTTAACGTACATGTCAATGGCCGGATGAAAACAAGTCTTAATAAGACTATTCATTACATGGCTGGGGTTCCTTTGTTTACTGACGTGATGATGACTAATCCAATCTTGTCGTTTGTTGGATTACAAGAAACAGATGTTAAAGTTCATTTTATTGGCAGTACAATTACCATTTCTAATATCTATGAAAAAGATGGAGAAGTTTACCATCCTTTATTTAGAGAACCAGACCTTTTTAAACCTTATACTGATTTTGTTAAAGAGACAGAATCTCTTATCGAATTTGCTAGAGAAAACATTACTAACCCAGCGCTTGATCAAGAAGAGGTTACTTATTTAACTTCTCTATATAGGTCTTTAACTACTCAAGAAATCTACGATATCGAAATCGGTGGTTCTTCTCATGACCAATATGCTAATCGTACTGTGTACGAAGATGCTATTGGTGCTGCTTTAAGTGCAATTAATGAAGGATTTGTCTTAGGTGGTTATGGTAAATTAGCAGGATGGTTATCCAAGCTTATTGCTGCTACTTGGGATTCAGAGAATATATCTGTAGATGACGGTTTAGAGATGGATTTCTTTCAAGCTCTAGTGGGTATTGTAAAGGACTCATTAAGAGAGCCCGAAGATGGTACTTATGTTCACGATCTTATTGTAGACAGTGACAATGATAAATGGTCGTTTATTGTTGCGACACCTGATCTTTATACCACCAATGCATTACCTAGTCAGTACATTAATGTTCAAACTTTAGATAAGCAGACATTGAGCAACTTTCTAGATTTTTCTAGCAATCAAGTTGTTCTGTTTCAAGCTTTTGGTGGCTTTCATGAACAGTTTAGGCGTTTCCGTGATATCCTTCCAAAACTAGTAAACACCACTCACCTTGCGGATATGAGGATTCAAGATGGCGCTGACGTCCGTTAAATTAGCGACCCAAGGGGCTGTTATCAGCTTTCGGTCAAAAGATCCAACCGATACTACTAATTGGATAGGCACATTAGAATCAGTTGGAACATATCGTTCAATTCGTCCTTATGGTGATCCAAGAGCACGAAATGAATCTGTACGACAAACCGATCCTTCCATTCCTTCCGATGTAACTCTTCTCACCTATTTCTTGATCACTGTTGAGAATAATTCTACTCAGCCTACAACAATGTTGTTTGCTGATGAGTGGATTGAAGCTGGATCTCTCAACGAAGTGTTGTTAGGGAATCAGGTTAAAATTCTTGTTGATGATCCTGGGAACAACACCCAGCAAATTCTTTCTATTCTTGCTAATGCAGGCTATGCTTGTAGGATTATATCGTAAAGATAAAGTAAAAGAGGTGAGGCACATGCCTCACCTCTTTTACTATTATTGAGTTTTATCAGCAAGATAATAAAGCGGATTTCTAGATAGAGATCGGTTGGCGTCTTGAAGCCTTTCATAATCGCCACTCAATCTTTGTTGGACTGGCGACTTTATGATTCTTCCAAACTTACTTATATTAGATTTCCAAATCCCTATAGTCTCTCTTATTTTTGAATGAAGAGTGGAGTTATAATCTTTTATATATTTTTCTGAGTCAGCAATTTGTTTTCTAATATCAACTTTAGCTTCTTCAGAAAGAGAAGCTTCACTAAAAGAGTGTTTTGCCGTTTCCACAATAAGCTCTAAACGTCTAATGATAGGATCATACCCTCTTGAAATATCAGTAGCTGATAAATCAAAAAGAGTTACAAATTGAACTAACAGACCTAAGACAATAGAAGGAGTATACCACAAAAATTGCCTAAATACTAAATCTGTTTTAGTAGTGGCTAGTTGATTAAATTTAGCAACCATCTCAATTAGATCTCGATAAGCACCATGACGGCTTGCAAAATCGTCAGCTGCTCTTTCTGGATCGACGTTACTAAGTCTTGTAGTCACTTTAGAAAATTTATTGGACTCAATAAGAGAATTAATGAAAGGTAAATTACGACTTCCTACTTCACTAGTAACTATTGTTGTAAGAACAGAAAGTGCTTCGTAATAGGCAGGGTTATCAAAACTATTTGTTGTTTTAAAATACCGTTCAGTTTCATTAACTAAAGTTAACCAACTTTTATCTAGATAAGGAGATTTCTTGATGTTATTAATAAGAGCATCAATAACTTCTTTATCTGGGACATGATTGATATAATCAATTATATCTGCTGCATCTAAGTTGTTACTTACAATTCTTGAACAATTTCTGATCCAATGATCGATATGACCTATCTCATGAAGAGTTGCTGCTGCCAATTGCTCTGCTGTAAAATAAAAACTTTTGTCAGGATTACGCAGCGTCCATAAAGACGTATGAATTGAAATACCAAATGAAAAAGGTAAATCTGATTTAGAGTAGTTTTCTAATTTAGCAGTTCTGTTATTATAAAAACGATTTATTTCTTCAAACATCATTCCTGATGTTTTTACTTTTTTCTTTATTGCTCTGTAATAATTTTGATTAGGTTTAACTTTACACATCAGGTTAGGAGAAACATTCTCAACAATATCTACCATGTGAAGAGAAAGGTTTAAACGTTCTTCAGTCAGTGATTTAATACTGTCGTCAAACCCTAGCTTTTTAAGTGTTACAAAGACATCTGCTTGTGAGGCGTTATAAGACTCTCTGAGAGCATCTTGGCTCTTCTTGTAGACAGACACCAGATTATTAAAGAAAACGCTTCTACCCCTCTGTGTAAGGGATTCTAAGCCTATTTGATTCTGCATGTGAAAAATTCCTATCGGAATATACTTGTATCACAACATAGAAGGTAAAGAGGGTGGCTTTAAGCCACCCTCTTTACTGTACATATAAATTAAACTGCTGGATCAGCAGCGGGCTCGGCTTCTACAACTTCAGCACCGTCATCGATATCAAGAACAGCATTGACTGTCGTCAGCAACATCGATACCAACACTACACCTTCACGGATAAGCTTTGATACCAAAGAAGCATAGCAGCTCAGAAGAGTAACATGTTCTACCTGACCATAAACGACATCGTCGCTTTCAGCGGCTGTAGGCATGTCTGCAATTGCAGCATCAACAGCTGCACTCATCTCATCCTTCTTGTCAGCAATCGCCTTCATTGCATCTAAGACAGCCGATGCCTTGTCGAGATAAAAGATCAAAGCAGTCTTTGTGATTGACTTCTCGTCAAAAGTACCAGGGGATGGCTGGTAATTTTCATCACGATCAGCATCGCTAAGACCATATTCGTCGAACTGCATACCAATGATCTTACCAAGATCTGCAGTCAAATCCATCAGACCCTGAACTTCGTCTTTAATCTTTTCAGGATTAGCCTGAAGATCATCAACGTTGAAGGTATCGATCGAGCTAAGACCTTCTTCCAGTTTGGTAAGAATCTCAGTAAAGGATTCATGAGACAAAGTGTTAACTGGAAGGCTGGACATCACTTCATCAGTGACATCAGATTCTTCCAGAGCTTCCTTGTCTTCTGCGACCTGTACTTGAAGATGAGTAACCGTTGTGTCAAGACCAGCTAGAACATCTTTAAATGTTGCAACTACTCGGCTCGCCTTTTCAGAAAGAGTACCACAAGTATTAGCTTCAGCCTGAGCAAAAGATTCCAAACCTGCAGTGTTGTTATCTGAACTCTGATGTTCTGGGATTGTGTTAAAAACATCCACATCAGGAAAGCTTTCAACAGCTACACCAAAACCTGGAGTTGCATGAAAAGCAGCTGCCAGAGGAGCAGACAGGTTATGTTCGACTGCAACCTTTTTGAAGTTTGTGATCATCTGAAAGTTAGCTAAAGCGCCGGTCAATGAATGAACGTCGCGAGTCAAACGATGAGCCTGCTCAAGCATAGGAAGAATCTGTAAAGTTTTGGCACCAAGATTGCTTCTGACTTTACCTACCTGCATCACAGGAACGTCTGCTTCCAAAGCTTCTTGCGCAGCTTCTTCTACAACTACATCACTAGCAGCGGCAGTTACTTCTTCAGTAACCTGTTCAGACTGCTCGACCTGTTCCATCTGAACAGCCTGCTCTTCAACAGGTTCTTTTGGAAGACCTGTTGCAATAGCATTACTAAAAATACTCATTATTGAATCCTTTTTAATTAAAAGCGTTAAAATCTATCAGCCTTCAACAGGGGCATTGTAAAATGCAGCCGCTGTTATTGCTGAAAGATAAATTCGACCCTTAAGGGTAATACCACGACTGTCATTATCTGAAAATAAATTAACTGTTTCTTTTAAGGGAAACGGAATTGATGCTAATGTACCATCAGATAAATTAAGCTTGTTATTAAGATCGATTAAATTAACATCTTTTCTTTGAGGAGTGAAGTTCAATTCAGCGTTCAATAACTTTGCAATGAACCACAATATCTTCAATGCTGGTCTAGATCTAGTTCTGTAATCCTGATCTTTAATAGCATATCTGGTCTCAGAAGAAAGAATTTCAACTAAATCATCAACAGCTTTACTTAAAGCACCCCAAGATGTTTCTGTCAATTCAATACGACTTTCGTCTGTATTAAAACGAACCATGATCATATCAGCATCATTAGAAACATCTTGAATAGATGTTACAAGAGGAGGTGAAAAGCTATATCGAAGACCTGTGTCATCAATAATTGCTTTTTGCAGTCTCTTTACAAAATAAGCAGGAGGAGTGTAAAAATACCGATGCCCTAAAATAGCGTTGTATTTCAACAAAGGATAAGGATTATAAACATCTCCGTTGGCAATGTTTATAATGCGGTTGTTAATAATTCTTTGAAGTTCTCTACCGAAAAGTTCAATATTCTTCAAAATTGAACTTACCATGAAACCATGAAGATTATTAGGTATAAGTTTTAAATGTTCGGACTTAGCGGTGATAGCCTCAATGTCTTCATCATTAAGGGTAGCTACCCCTGAAGACATTGAGTAAAGCCGCTTCAATCCCGATCCGTAAACCAAAGGATCGTCACGTGAAATGAGATCTAGATAAGATTTCACAGCCCATAAAAAACTGTTGGTTGGTTTAGCTTGTTGGGAAACAAGCGGCTCGACGATCATGCGCGCATCCTTTCGATCCTCTGCTCATATCTTGACACAAGATCAGCGTAATGATCGGTTGCTTTCTTGAGACGTTTGTATTCCGGAGAATCAACATCCATCCCTCGTAACTTAGACTGTTCAAGAACAATCTTTGAAGTCAACCAATCTTTACGACTTGTCAATAAGTCAATTTTATCCTTTGCCTTTACTTGACCCCAAGTCAAAGCAATCATGATTGGAGAACGAAGAGATGCGGTAATAAGATCTTTCTCCATAGGAGAAAATTGCGTATCGTGAGCAAATTCATCTATCCACTGACCATTGTCAGCTTGTACAGAAAGATCTGATCCTTTACGCTGCATCTCTTTGATCTCAGAAAGCAGTCCTTGCTTTTTGTAATGCCACTTATGTAAATTGAAAATCGAAAATTCTGCCATTTCAGTTGTTTTAGCCAACAACTCTTTTGTACGAAATGGAGGAATCATTTCATCATTAGCTACAGTAAGATGCTCAACAAGACTGCTTAACCACGTGATAAAATTATTGGTTGTTTCAAGATAACCAATAACAACAAGCGATGAAGATCTTAGTGTCTGTTCAGGTTTGCTATTCTTATCTACTCCAAATAACATTTGGAAACTATCTTCAACCTGAGTAAGATTCCCAGCGATAGATTCCAACGTTAAAAGAATAGCTGAAAAAGGTTTATTCTTTTCAAGAGACTGTTCATAACTAGGTAAGTCTTTTACATATTCTTTATAAGCTTGAACGCCTTTTTCTACATACATGTTAGGTGCTTTTACAAAGCCCTTCAAGTAAGGCGTATCTTTAATGATTTTTATCATAGAAGATACTGTAGAAATATAATCGCTAGTTGCCAATAAAGGAGATAAGATACCGTAATGATCCGTCGCTTCGTTCTTCGGTGAAGATTTAAAAAAATCTGCTACCGCTTTCACGATACCCATGGTAACACAATCCTTTTTTACAAATACCGCTGCGCTTAACGCATGCGGCCAATATTACCAGTTGAAAAAGCCTGAAGAATTGTCATAAAATCCTGAGGATCAAATTTACTATCTTTAGGTTTAAATTCATTATAAGATGAATTGATTTCTCCATCAAGACCATTGAAATAAATGGTAATTCTTTGATGAAGAGGATCAATAATCACCAAAATCATTGTGTAGGTATCTTTAAAATAACGATCGCGATCACGCTCGTTATGAAGGTCTATTCCACTATCTGCTTTAGCTTGAGCTATGGTATCTTCTGAAAAGATAATAACTGAATTTGCTAAGTTAGAGGATTGGCGTGTGCCAAGTCTATCAGATACATCATCCAAAGCATACTTGTCTTTCTTTGCTACTGTCTTTAAGAAAGTAGTAAAAGCTTCAGCAAGTTTAGGATCTTTCAAAACAGACTTATTACGACGAATACGATCGCGCTGTAGAATGAAATCTTTCCAGAAAGTTAATTCTCCGGAACGCATCTGTGTCCAACGTTGCCAAAGAGATGGAGATACATTCATATCCACAAAACGAGGTGCAGCAGCAGCTGGAACAATAGAAGGTTGCATTTGAATAAAGAGAGGGATAACCAAAGATGCTCCTTCTTTATTTGGATTGCTCAATTTAACTTCATAAAGCTCACCCATTGGTCCGATGCGATTGTCAGAGGAACTGACAGAACGAATTGATATATCTTTGTCAGAAGGTGGGGGAGTTTCTTTTTTCTCAGGAATCACAGAAAGTGCTCTACTTGCTTCGAGTCCCATTTCACTATTTCCAGAATAATTGGAAATAAAAGATTCAACACCCATAGAGCGCGCAGCTAGATTTCCAAAAACACTTCTTTGACGTGGATTGTTACCAGACTGAACAATAGATATCACGTCTTGAACTGTTCTATGACTGTCTACCATTTGTGAAAGATGGAGAGCAGAAATAATCTGCGCGGCGTACCATTCATGAATAGAACGCATCAGATTAGGTAAAATTGGTTCAGTGATGACAGACTCGTCAATGAAAACGCGAGAAAGGATTGTTGTCTGTCCAGAAAACGAAGTGATTGCAGAACCTGTTTTAGAAAGTCGATCTGCTGTACCTACAACTTGACCAACAACCTTTTTAGTTTTATCATTACTTAAAACACTAGCAGCAGCGTCGATGATGCGAAGTGTATTCGAAAGTCCTTTGTCGGCGGCCATGTTTACACCTATTACTAAATTGAAAGTTGATTAATTGCTATTCCGCACTTTAATAGTGCGCTAAGGAAATGCCATACTATTTCATTCTTTTATTGGTTTTAGTCTCTTCTTATATAAAAAGAATGAAAAAATGATGACGATCGTATGATTTAACCTTTTATATCCTTAAGGATTATTTAATAATGGCAGATCCTATTAAAGCGCCGGGGGCTGTTACATATACGCTACCTGACGAGTTACGAGAGGAACTCCTTGCTGCTGTTAGTGAGTCTGTCGCAATTGGCGGCGGTCGGGGAAGTGGTCAATATGTAACTCAGACTCTTTTATCCAAGCATGATCGTTATGGTCAGTCAGCAGTTCAGCTTAACTCTGAAATGGTAGGACTTACCTTTTTCACAAAGCCTCGTCTTAACATGACTACGCAGTCTTTAAGGCAAGATCCAACTTTAGCTATGTTAGATACACTTGATCCTTTATCGTGGATGTTTTCGCTTCGGTGTAATCTAGATACTGAATTTGCCAAGAGTACTCAAGGACGAGGGGCAGCTTCTCTTTGTCCATGGTTCAATGATACATCAGCTTTTAATGTCCCTTTAAGTAACATGATGATTGGGATCAGCGGTTGGCCTGATTTTTCTGTAGAATATGAAACTACTCAAAGTGGATATTTTTCAGAAGATATGACAATGGTACGCGGATCCGATTGGGGTCGTAGAACTTATGATCTATCTTGTACCTTCCGTGATATTCAGGGTGGGTACATAATGGCATATTTTTACTATTGGCTAATTGCAATGACTCTTCAAATGGATGGTACGATTGTTGCTTATCCAGATGACCGTGATGCCAATAGATTAAATTATACCTGTTCTATATATAGGTTTGTTTTAGACCCTTCAATGAGAACAATTACCAAATGGGCTAAAGCCACTGGTTGTTTTCCGGTAAGCGTTCCTATTGGGGATGTGTTTAATTATGGACCGGGGGACAGTTTTATTCACACGTCTCAACAATTCACCATTCCTTTTAAAGCTAACAATATTCGATATCAAGATCCTAGACATTTATCAGCTTTTAATACACTTGTAAAAAGATATGCTGGAAAAGATTTTGGTACCAATAATGAAAGAATTAAAACCACTCAATCGGCTGCTCAAAATTTCACAGGTCTTCCTTTTGTAGATCTGTATAGTGGTACTAACGAATTGATGTGGTTAGCTTTACAAGAAGAGTTAGTAGATCCTACTTCCGCTATTATTGAGAGAATTAAATCTCAAGTGAGGAATACAACTTCTACTACAGTTTAATTATCATTAGGATCTTTCCCTTGATGGGAAAGATCCTTTGATGCCAAACAGTATTAATGATTTGATTTACAGCTATATTTTTATAAGTTACCAAATTTTACAAGAAGGACTATCACAGATGTTTGACTCAGCGACATTTACGCGAGACATGCTGTCCAATCCTAACAAATTGGCTCAAGCTATTATTACTGCAATGGAAGGAACAGACACAGGTACACCCTTTGTCATCAATGATCCTAACAATGGTTTTGTAATGCAAATGCTAGCCAATGTTGAGATCTTTTCAAAATTCTCTGAAAAAGTTGATAATGTCAATAGTTTCTTTTATCCTCAAAGAGCTAGAAACGCAGAACAACTTTTCCCTCATTTATCTGAGTTTGATTATGTTAAACTCATGGCATCGCCTGCCACACTTCCTTTTGTGTTTGCAATGAGTCGCGACTGGATTATATCCACTGGTGTTTATTTTGATGAGAATTACAACAAAATTCAAATACCCGCCATTAGTTCTATTACAATGGGCGGTGTTGTTTACTCAATGTATCACCCTATCGATATCTTGATCAATCGTAATACTGGTTCAGTTACTGCTTTTTACGATACTACTACACCAAATAATCTTGATGTTCTTTCTACAAATATGTTACTTGACGTTCAAGAATATACTAAAAATGGAATCAATTGGTTCCAAATTCAGTTTAACATGTATCAATTTGAAAGACAGAGTAAAATCTTTACTGTTGGTTCTGAACAAGGGTTTATTAAAACTTTACCTTACGAAGACCAATTTTACGCAGTAGAAATTTACACTCAGGATACCAATGGAAACTGGATTGAGTTAAAATACAGTTTAACACAACTGTATTACGATTATCAATCTCCCACCGCTATTTTGTCGTTATTGACAGATAGAAGTCAATTGAAGATTGAGATACCTCAAATCTATTTTGATAATAGACAAATCTCACAGTCAATTAAAATAAATTTGTATACCACAAAAGGCGCTGTTAATTATTCTTTATCAGCAGCAGACGTTACAGGGTTGACAGCGGACTTTGTTCCTACTTCTTCTCCATTTGCTGCTCCCCTTGCGCAGATGCCTACCTGGGTTATTGTTCCTACCACAACAGAAGTTATTGGTGGGTCCGATGTAATGTCTTATGCCCAAATTAGAGAAGCAGTTGTCAATCAGCAATTGGATGATCGCGTTGCTGTTACCACGCCTGAGATTATTCAAGCAGGTAAGAAAGCTGGTTTTGATTTGATGCGAATTAAAGATGATTTAACCGAACGTATCTATTACGCGTCAAACATTTTGACTGACAGTAATGAATTAATTGTTCCTACATTTGCAGGCAATATTTTAATTGCTGACGAGTCTCTTACTGGAAACCCTTCTACGATCATTGATTATTCGGATGGGTATTACACAATTCTTCCTACAACAACTTTTACAATTTCCAAAAATTCTTTGACTTGTATACCAATGACAGACGGTCAAGTTGAAACAATGAGTCATTTGAGTGACTCTGATTTAGTAGATGAGTTGAATAAAGGTATCTATGTCAGACAACCTTTTCATATCACTTTACTAACTCATCCAAAATCTCCCCAAGCATTAATTTATAATTTACTTTCCCCGTCAATGAAGTCGTTGACGTTTATTAAAGAAAATTCTAATAGTGCTCCTCAGATGTCTGTTATTTCTTGTACTGTTAATCATCTTAATAACGGCACTGGCGGTTATGAAATTCTTCTTAACATCACTAGATCTTCTAATATTAGATCAGTAGATCCAGATACCTTTAGTGTTGTTTTAGCTTGCCCTACAAAAACAGGGGCTAAGGTTTATCTTCCAGCAACATATATTTCCACTAATTCTAATGGAGTGGATCTTTGGAAGATTCAGTTATCTACAACTTATCACATTACTACAGATGATTTTATTACTGTAGCAATGAATAACGAAAATGATGATTTGGTTTTCATAGAAATTTCTATCAATCAGAAATTTGATGTATTAACAAGCTTTATTGTTAGTTATGAACCTACCATTCCAATCGACAGTAGTATCAATAATCTTCTTCCTCCTTCCTTAAGAAACATATCCACAGGAATGAGTAGACAGACGATGATTTTGTCATTAGGGCAAAATTTATCCACTCAGATTTATTGTGGAGTTAATACAAGCTGGGGTAATGACGTTTATAGAACAGCTGATGCTACTGTTTATTACGAAGCTGGTGTACCTGTTTATCAAACAAATGAAACAGGTGTAATGAACACTAGAATAAATTCTTCTACTAACTCTGTTGAAATTGTTGAAATTTATCCAATTGGTTCAGTTCCTTCTGAAACAGATGATATAATTCTTTCAACAACAGCTAATGTTCTTGTTCCTGGTTCTGGGACAACCACTACACTTCCTCTAACTGATACGATCGGCATTCTTGTTGGAATGCCTGTTAGAGGAACTAACATTCCTATCAATTCGGTTGTTACTGCCTTTACAGAAAATTCTGTTACTATATCAAACAAAATAACAACCCCTCTTCCTTCTGGATTATCTCTCACTTTTACAAACCCTCATCCTTTAAAGAGAACGACAGCTGTACAATCAGCAGCAGGTGTTCAATTGACGGTTGGTAGTACTAGTGATTTATTAGAAGGTCAATCTGTTTTTGGATTTGATATTCCTGCAGGGGCAAAAATAGACAGCATTGATAGTCCTACTCAATTCAGCTTAACTGTTCCTACGACTGCTGCAGTTGCTAATAATACTTTATTAACTATTATTAATACGACTGCTCCAGGTGTAGTTAAAACACGAGTTGGCGATATTGTTACTGATCCAACAGGGGCAGCTGTTGTTATCAAAGCTGCTCAGAATGAGTATTTGATTCCAGCTATTTTGTTTGATGGTAGACTCTTCTCATCTGAAGACCCTAATGATCAACAGATTGTTACCACCATTTCTCAATATCTGCAAAACTTCGCAAATCAGATATCAACAGTTGATGTTGGTCTTATTGAAGATAGTAGTGTTTATTACAAACCAGCTAGAACAATGGGATTTGCTAATTTTGGTATTGGTGGTGGTAAATCCATTAACATGCAACTAGAATTAAGCTTTTCTGTGACACTCTATGTTGATGCCTCAGTATTCAACACTCAAACTCTATTAACGACTTTATCAAATACTGTTGTATCAGTAATTAATAAAGCAATACAAAGACCAATTATTTCTGTATCCGATATCACTGAAGATATTAAGAATAGTCTTGGTGCAAATGTCACTGCCGTTGAAATGGGTGATATTTCTGGTATAGATGGATTAAGATTAATTTCGTTAGAAGATACTGGTTCTACACCCAGTATTGAAAATCTTCTTTCTGTACAAGCTGATGGTACAATTACTCGTCAGCCTAATATTAAAATTCTTTATCTTCCAAAACCAGATACTACTGAAGTATCCATACTTACTCAACTTTGATATATGTAAGAGAGGGGGCAAATGCCCCCTCTCTTACATTTCATGTAAATACTTTATTCAACAGTTAGATAGGAATAAGAATCGTCAATTGCTGATTCTGCAATTGCCAAAGCAGCACCATTTGTTTTAACAAATGCATCGGTTGACGATAAATTATTCATGAAATGATTTGTCATCTTGGTGACATGATCATCATCAATTGCAGTTATCAAAATGGTAACAATGTCTTTAATCAAATCTCCTTCATCCAAAGATGAAGATAGTTTGCGAGACAATGCCTGAATAGACTGAACGATGTCCTGACGAAGTGGTGTTTTTCCAGCGGCTTCAGCACATGAGTTGACAAGATTACTGATGATACGCGCCGATTCACTTTGAATAACAGCAGCATCATTGCTACGCATCTGCTCTAAACGCTCAGTTGTTTCGGCAAGGACTTTAGGAATAACATCCATTCGTCTAGCCATAACCCAAGAAAGGGACCAACCAAATCCTGGAGTAGTGATTCCTTTACGAGGATCCAGATGATGACCAAAACTAATCAGATCTTCATCTTCACCGCCAGCTGCATGGTAACTATTAACCATGTCGTTGTTGACAATGACGTCAACCTTAGGATCATCACCTGTAACAGCCACATCCAGAATAAGTGCTTCAGCAAACTTAGTCTCACGCAATGCTTCGTAACCAACGAGTACCAAAGTAACAACATCGTTGAGTGTATCCAAGCGACTACGTACCAGATCACTAATAAGTGTCTGATCTTCCATATATCTGGCAGTCTCATTAAGAATACCAACAATACGAACGATAACACTAAGTTTCTTGATTGATTGAATGAGAGTTGAAGGAGTTTTAGAACCTTCAATGCAATATCTAACACAATCAAACAAACGCCCACTGATGAATAAGAGGCTATTAAGATCTGTTTGACAGAAATCTTTGAATAGATTCTCTAATTCTTCAGGGTTATTTACCTGAGAAATTAAAAGGTCAAGTTCTCCGTAAGCAGAAGTCTGAGCTTCTTCATCCAGATAAGGTAGTGCTGCTTTCTGTGATGCAAAGTTAAAAGCTTCCTCTGCATAGCTAGGAAGAACTGGATCACCAGGGGCAAAGATAGAAGCTAAAGCAAATGCTTTAAGCAGTGCTCCATTGAGCCATAAGCCATCATTCAAAATACCCCAACTAAACACATGGAGATCACCTCCTGTTTCGGTTGTTGAGACACGCGATTGGACAACTTGTGTAATTGTCTTGGAGGCGGTAATGGCGTCACGAACAATTATGCTTAAAACAGTATCATTTATAATTCGGTGATATACTTCAGCCAAACCATATGTCAACGTCTGAATTTCGTCATGATGAAGAGAAGGTAATTTTGAAATATCCTCCCAAACAATTCGTGTCTCTGGAGAAGTAAATCCAGATGCTTGAGCATGTTCTACACACTCAAATACAAATCGAGTGATTGAATTTACAGCAGAAAGAGCAAAAGGAACGTTTTGACTGAAAACAAAATCCACTTTACTTTTGATAAAGTTATTTAGTAAAACAGGATCGACATTGTACGACCCTTTAAGAAGATTCATTACCTTAGCGGCAAAATCTTCAATAAAGTACTGAGAATAAATTTTAGTCAATTCACTAGTTTCAATAGACACGATAGGTTCCATAAATAAAAAGACCTCGTTGGAAGAGAATAGGAATCATACTATTTGTAAAATCTTGAAAAACCTAGTTCCCAGGAAGACCTCTACCTGCCGAAACAATAGTAGAAATTACACGTGAAATTAAGAAACGTGATCCGCCTTCCATACCTAACATAAAAGGACTAAGTTTATTCTTGTACAAAGTAGATAACAAAATAGTAGTCTTACGTCTAATTCCTCTGAAAGGAGATAGACGATCTCGTAATCCCATTCCTGACAGAGTTAACATATATTCACCAAAGCTGTCATCAGTACCAAAGATTGCGTTAGCTAAACCTCTACTACCTCCCATGGTCATGTACATTGTTGGAGTGAGATCTTTTAAAGTAACATTCATTGATAACTTTAAAGGAAGTCTTGCAGCATTAAATCCAAATTGATCAGCACCGCGTGTAATCTCCAAAGATTCAATCATACACAAAGGAGAAGAGAAGATGCCTCTGCAATAGGCTTGGCAGATGAATGGTGCAGAGTGAGAACTAAGACCAGTACCTCTGGGAAGAGCACCTGCAAGAATGCAAGCTAAAGGTACATATTCAGCCATGAAGATCGATTCCATGTCACCATAAGGCGATAAACATGTAATAGAAAAAGAGGCCGATCTTGAATAATTACTCGACATCCAGACTTCTGGAATATCAATCTTGGCAGAACCTGTTAACACTGCTGCAAGAGGATCTAATCTAAGACCATTAGCCACCCCTTGTAAGACACCCATGGCTCCAGATACCACATCTGTTAGAACAGAACCTAGGCTACCTGTACCAAAGCGTCCACCCATACTAGCAAATGAAGCTTGTTGGCCTTCTTGGAACTTAGCGTTAGCAACTTGAGCAAGTTGTGATTCACCCGTTGAGTTTGAAAATGATTCAGAAGCGCCTAGCCCTTTATCAATTCTAAAACCAATGAATAAGTGACCATCATAAATGGCCCCTCCATAAGCTGCCTTAAAACCGTCGAACCAATTAATACTCCAACTTCTTGCCTCAGTGTCAGCTGTTACAGCACCTTCATTGGCTACAGGATCAGTACCTGTTGACGTTGTAGGATTGGGATTTGTTGATTGTGTTGGATCATTTGCTTGCGCAATACCTTCACCATCATTCTTAGATGCTTGTTCAAATAAAGCTTCGTCGGTATATCTGTTATAAATACTGCCCGTATTCCCGTTTTCATACACGTAACGCTTAAGCATGATTTTTGCCATGTCTAAGCCATAGTCTTTAAACACTGTAGAAAGTCCAGAAACATCCTGTGTCTGTTGAGTACCTTCATTTAAAAGACCCAACGATGTTGTTCCAGATGAATCTGATCCAGTCGTTGAATAGTCAGTGTTAGATCCCATAATGTTCATGTTTGTTGCTAACATGACAAAGATTGTATTTACAAAACGAAAATACATAGGCATCTGTGATGAAAATGCATAATACTTAGTAATTTTAACATTACTAAGACCATCCACGGCGGCGGCGATAAACTTAGAAGGAATGGTGGCAATGTTAATAATGCGAATAGGGGCAGAACCAATTAGTTCCCCGATCTTTTGAGCAAGACCACTGCCACCACCTTTGTTAACTAAGTTAGCCATATCCTGATCAACAGCATTAGACCAGAAGTTACCGACGTTACTGTAAACAGGAATACCAAATCCCATATACAAAATTTGCTGAGTATCATCATAATTCTCAGAATAGACTTGACCCATCCCCACGCTCGCCCCATAATTAGGTTGATAGTGAGGATGGACAATGTCGTCATCTAGACAGAATTGAGGAAGAGGATTGATCGCATCGTTTCCTCCCAAAGAAGAATCTCGACACTTACGTTTAGAAAAATACACCGGAAGATATCCGGTGTTTAGGTCATCAGAAGCAGTGTTTAAAATAGTTTCGACGTTTTTCTCTAATCCTGGTTTTTCATTAGTACCATGGATTTCGTCTTGAAGGGCGTATCTCATGATATCTAAGTAAGTATTAAAATCAGTACCTACTCTCACCATGAAACAACCGTGAATAAAATTACCTGTGTCAGGCGTCTGTCCGACTTTGGATGTAATCATGGCTTTATTAGCCTCCTAATATTTTACGTTTCACCTACAGCAACTGCGGCTTTCTTCATAGAAATGGAGACAAAATTACCTCCACTTTGTGCAGCCACTTGCCTTGGAGCGAAAATATTTGTATTTTGTTGAGAAGGTGGCGCTGCTGGTGCGGATGCAGATTCACTCTTGGGTTGAGCTTTTGCTAAGGCAGCAGTGTGCGCTCTTAATGCAGCTGTGTTTTCTTGGATATGTTTATTATCATTAGGCACAGGTTTAGCAGCAGATTTCATCATCATTGGTGCTGCAGTGCCAGATGGAGTGGGTTTTAGAAACTCCTTGGCAATTTTACGAGCAGGTGTTTGTGTAGTTTTAGCTGCAGGAGCAGACGAAGTGGCAGGTGCTTGTGGAGAGGTAGGACTACTTACACTTCCTTCTCTCATCCATTTAGCAGCGACTGGCATATCTTTCTTAATAATCTCAGCATAGTGCCCTAATTGGGTAGCATTACCATCAGAAGCATTAACAGAAACATTTGGGCTACCCCCATTAATAGTGGTGTAAAGCTTTTTCCAACCCATTCCAGGTCTATAACCACGATCGATTGCAAACTTTACAAGAGCTTCAGTTTGCTGTTCAAAAGTACTTGAGGCATCAATCCCATACTTTTGTCTTTCGGCAGGCCCAAATTGGAAAAGACCTTGATAAGTTTTACCTTTATAGCGACCAACAGCTCTTGTGTTTAACGAACTTTCATGGGCGCTGATCGCGGCTAGTTCAACTGGCTTAATTCCCAATTTATTTGCAGCAGTAATGATAGCCTGTCTATTTTTATCAGTAGATGAAGTAAAAGTACCGTATTTAGAAGAATCATCTCTAGTTGGATCTATAACGTCATTAACCAAACGTCGAGCATCAGTCATAGTGGGATTAATTTTACCACTTTGATATTGCTCTGTGAAACGTTCTTCTTCACCGAGACGAGAAGCAGCAGCTGCGCGATCGTCACTAGTTAAATTGTTAAACTGTTTAGCACGATCTTGATAAATACTTCTAATATAAGCCTTTTCACCTATTTCAGGAGTATAGTCTCTTTGAAAGATCATTGACGCATTGTCAGCACCGTGCTGTACAGCTGTTGACCAAAGAAGAAACTGTAAAGCTTTACGCTTTGAAACAATTGCTCTAAGGTTTGCAGGAAGCTTTTGAAAAGCAGCCTTAAACTCAGGCTGCATTGTCACACCACCTTTAACAATAGTAGCATTCTTACGAGCCGCCCGTTGTTGAGGAACGTCATTTTCAGTATTGGTTAAATTAGGATTAGCAAAAGTAGGAAGGTTAAAAGGATTACTTGGATCTTTAGGTTTATTGTCATTACTTGCTACATTGCGATTCTTTGGATCTCTTGGATCAAAAGGTTTTGCATCAGTAACTGTAGAAGCATTAACACCTCCAGGATCTGAAGAGCCAATCTTAGCATATTTGTTATATGCCTGAACACTAGGTTCTAAACCAATGGTTTTAAGATTTACTGCTCCAAATTCTTTCTTAAGATCTTCCACAACTTTTCGAATGTCTGCATCAGAAGCACCCATGACAGAACCAAAGGTCATGCGATGAGATTTGAGAACTTTACCAATAATCCCCATTGCAGGTATGAAGCGGCGCTTATACCACAATTTGAAATAATTGACAGCTTCTTTATTCTTAGGATCAAACCCAAAACGTCCTGCCATATAAGCCATGTCATTGTCATCAAAAGCTTTTGATTGACCATTATTGACTTTATCTTGGGACATTTCAAGAGAGTGAATAAATTTAAATAACGCTCTGTTCTTAATACCGTAAGCATCCAGAACTTGAGTACCATAAGCAAAGTAAGGAGAAGATGGATTGTCAATAAGACCTGAATTATCTCCCCAACCAAATATAGCAGTGCTAGCTCCTATCGCAAAATTAATAGGTGCCATGAAATAATCACTTTTTGAAAGATTATCCGCAGCTTCATTTGCTATAGTTGCAATACTCTTTGAGGTTAAATCAGTATATAGTTTTTGGGTACCCTTAACAACTGCGCCACCTGCTTCTTGAACTTGCTGTGCTTTTCTTGAAACAAAACCAGCAGCAGCACTTGCTCCTTTGACTACTTTATCTTGAGCCCATGCAGCGCCCTTTGTAGCAGAAACAATAAGAGAAGCAACGCCTTTCTTAATCTCTCCTGGAAGAGCGATCATTGCGCTACCAAAAGAAGCCAAAGATTTAGAGACAGCAGCTTGTGTCATCTCAACAATTGAAGTACCTTGTTTGTACTCGCCATTAGCATACTGATCACCAAAGAACAATTTCTTAAAGCCGTATTGAACATCTCCTGCCAAACTCATTCTAGCAGGGGTGATCAATTGACCAGAAGATGAATATCGAGCTTCACGTCCAAAGAACGCAATTTTGATATCACCTAAAATAGAAGATTTTTCTTGCTGAACAACAGTACCGTCACGACGGACAATTGCGTTTTGGCCAAAGATAGTTGTGTATAAACCAGAACCAGCTGCCGCAACACCATTACCTAATGCTTTAAGGGCTTTAGCTGCATAATCAGAATTAGCAATAACAGCACCGACACCAGATCCTATTAAAGCACCTGGTACTGCACCGATACCGCCAAATAAAGCACCAATTTGAGCACCAACCGCACCGTAGGAAAGCATGTTAAGCGCAGTACCACCAAGACGTTTAACTCCATCTGATGCATCTGATTTCTGAAGAAAGCTATTACCAACACCTGCTGCTAAACCAACACCAAGTCCGCCTTTAAGTAATCCAGCACCTCCCTTTAATAAAGAGAGAGATCCTTTACCACCTAACTTAGTAAGACCTAATAATCCTTTACCACTCAGCTTTGTAGCTTCTTTAGCAGCCTTCCACCCTAAACGTGCAGCACCTGCACCTTCACGTTTTACAACACCTACTGCCATTTTGGCAGCACCTTTACCTAAACGTCCGGTTCCTGGTAAAAGTTTCTTTACTCCTTTAAATCCAAGTTTGGTAGCAGCCCAACCACCTTTTGCTACTGTTTTACCAAAAGCACCTAATGCTAAGCCACCCATTTCAATAAGGCTAGGAAAGCCACTAGAAGGAACAGGTGTTGGTGGAGGAAGAGGAGCACCAATTGAAGCTGGCTTTCTTGCAGCACGTGCTGCCGCTGCGTCAGCCTTTTCTTTTTCTCGCCGAGCTTGAATATCTTGATAAGAATTCTTACGAGGTTTAGAACGAGCTTCGGCTTTCTCAGCTTCTTTTTGTTGTTGAAGTTGTTTCTTTCTAAAAAGAGCTGTAGCTTTATTTGCTTCTGCTGAAGTTCTTTCAATTTTCTTAAAATGTTCTCCCATATCAGTCGTGAGAGATTTCAATAATGAAAAGCTTTCTGGTTTCTTATCTTCACTAATTTGAGACGTAGCCCAAGGACTGGTCTTTACTGAAGTAGGGTCAGTAGATGCTATTTTTGCAGCACCAAAAAGAGCTGTTGCTTTACCGACTGTGTCTGATAAGCGAGTAGGTATTTTACCTATTACAGATTTTACCATCCCCAAAGATTTAGGTTGGGTTGATGAGATTATAGCTTTAGTTTTATTTGAAATCTGAGAAGCTAATCTACTAAAGACGCTTTTCTTTACAGATTGAGCTGTTTCAAGAATTTTATTTACCCCACTTTGAGTAGGGGTAGCTTTTTCTGAAGGTTCAAGATTTGTAGAAGGAGAAACCGTTATCTTAGAAATTTTGTTTCTTACAAACTTTGGTACCGTTGTTTTTGGAACCGAAACACTCGGTTGAGAAACAGTTGGAGTACTATCTTTAGCTTGTGGCTTTTGTTCTCTCTTGGGAGAAAAAGCAGCAACCGTGTCTTTTAAGGCTTGCTTAACAGAGCTAACTGGGCTTGCTGAAGCTTTACTTTTAGATTCTGCTTCTTTTAATCTTTGTGTAACAACCTGCTCTGGTGCTACAACTTGACGAATAGCAGAAACATTTTCTAACAAACGTTCTTGATACTTAACAGCATCTGTCTGCCAAATTCTAAAAGATTTAATAAACTCTGATAACTGAGTCTCTCTTGGGCGTTCAAATGAAACTTGATTGGGGGCATTAATAATTTCGCCCCGCTCATTTGTAATTGGGCGTCGATTGAGAGGATCTTGAAATGGATCTAAATTATCAAGAAAAGAAGTTCCTACAGACATTACCTTAGAAGTAATGCTGTTAGCTTTAGGAGATAACTTGATTTTATCTGTTAATTTTGAAACAGGACCAAGTACACCTGCTGCAAGCTTTGCTCCAGTCTGCTTGACTTTCTCAATCTTTGTCATGGCTGAAGGATCTTTTTCAGCTTCTTTTATCATGACATTGCGAAGACTATTTAACTTATTAGTAACACTACTCGCTGCGCCATTTAATCCACCTTTGGCTCCAGGAATCATGATCTTCTTGTGAAGTCTAGATAAATAGGGAGACACGTTCCTTTGATAAAGATCGTCGTATCTCGTCATGATAAGATTAGAAACATTGGTCGCGACGCGGTCGACACCTTTTTCTCTAACCCGTTGTAAGAACGTAGGTCTAAAAGGAGTGCAAGCAGCTGTGTTTAACTTAATTGCTTCAAGTTTAGCAAGAGTAGATTTTTCAAGACCTCTGACAGATTCAACAACCTTTTTCAGCAACCCTGTCTTCTCATAATCAAGCGCAAGAGATTTGCGCATGAAAGGAAGAACTTGTTTCTTCTGAAATTGAAGCGAACCAAGAGCGGCGTTTGCAGTAATAACGCGCATTGAATGCGCTTGGATATCAAAATTTCTGACCCGTTGTTGAATCGGACCAGTATTCATATCCTTAATGAAATCGCGCTCAAGTTGTCTTGTTAGGCGATTATTAAGATTACGTAAACGAAAATCGTTCCGTCGCTGAAGACCTATACCAAACTCAGCTAATTTTTCTTTAGGGCTAGGAAGAATGTCTGTAACGACCACTCTTTCAATCTCAGACAACGTCCAAGATTTAGCTTGTTCTGGAGCTGTATCTGAAAGAGGATTTGCTTGTTCAGCAATTGGAGCCCCTAAGAAATTCTTTTTATAGTTTTCAGATTGAACATTAGGTGTTTTGATACGGGAATCAATCCCTTGATCAAGTGCAGAGTTAGTGACATTATTGTCTTCACTCATGAAACTATTCCTTCTGGATTTTCAACTTCATCAACAGGGACATCTTCTGGTTCTTCTGTTAATCTTACTTCATTGTTTTGTAACCAAGTAAAATCACACATCATGTCTAGATGTGAAGTAACCATCTGAATTTGTTGATCAAAATCAACACCCTGCATCAATGGGATCACACATTTCTCAAATCTTTTCCGGGCAAAGAAATAACGTCCCATAAATTCAAGGTCCCCTTGTTTCTTTATTACAAAAGGACTTCTTGTAAATCGACCGAGACTATTCAGATAAAAACATTCAATTTTTTCCATCCATTTATCCCAATCGGTCTGATCGAATAACATGGGATCTTTATTTAAAAAGTGAATGTTAACCCCTAATGACTCACCTAATTCTTCTCCTAACTTTGTTAATATTTTAGGAGATAAAGTTAAAGGATAAGTGTTGATATAATAAGTGACTGGGATTGCATCAATGGTGTACAGATCTTTATCGATCATGTTCTTTACATATTTGGCGGCTGGCCTAGAATTATTCTGATTGCGAATAGTGTGTCTGATTAATGTATTTAAAAAATGAGTAGCAGGAGCCATTAAAAATGTAGCATCATGACGATGTGGTTTACCATCAAGCAATAAGGCTTCAATGACGTCGTCTGAATATCCTAATTCTTTAAAGAAAGCATCAACTGTATCATAAGTACGCTTTTGATATTCTTTAATCAAAGGAAGAATGGCATTTTTTATCTTGTCAAAAGACTCAACTGTTACTTGCTTTAAATATTGATCAGCGTAAATTACACCAATATTGAAATCTTTAAACAACGCAAGATCTATGTAAACTTTATCAGGAGTAAAGAATTGATTTTGAATTGCTTTTTCATTCATCGCCTGAAGAAGCTTTTGATCAAATTGAGGAGCATCATCACTCATAGTCAAACCTAACACATGGGTACTGTTGAGAGAGGTAAAAGATACGATAGTATCTATTCCTCCTTGGTCAATAGTATGATTTCAGGGGGGAGAAGGAAAAACTCCTTCCTTTATAGATTTGATCGGATTAAACTTATGTTTAATAATTCTACTCAACTTAAAGCAAATCAAGTTGGTTCTCTTGATGATCCTGTTAATATTGCAATAATGGATGTTGCTTCTTTTATTCATGAGCGACAAGTTCTTCCTGTCACGAGCAGTTTGACATTAGAACCTTCGACTAACCTTTATCATAGTGAAGGATTGTATTCTGAAACTATTTTTGGATCAGTAGGATCTCCTGATCGAATGTTAAGGTTTGGATATATTGAATTAAACACTTACATCTTTAATCCAAAGATCTATAAACTGATTACTCAATTAGGTGGAATCTACAAAGATATCATGAGCGGTGCTGCTTATGCTGTTTTTGATCCAGTAACAAAAAATTTTGAGCGTGTAGTGGGTGACCCACAAAGTACCGAAGGTGCTGATACTGGGTATTCATTCTTTATGCGTCATTTTCATGAACTTGTATTTAGTACCACTGAATCATCTAAACGTGATGAACGTATTGAGGTCATTGAGCAGTATAAAAACCAAGCGTTAATGAATCGGTATCTTGTTGAGCCAGCAGGGCTTCGAGATATCACTAATGATTCATCAGGCCGTTTAGTTCAAGATGATGTCAATAAACTTTATGCATCTTTATTACTTTATACTCGCTCAATTCCTAAAGGGTCTCAGTCTGTTTTGTATGATTCGGTTAGATATCAAATACAATCCAAAGCGCAAGAGATCTTTGAGTATATTGAAAACTTCTTAGATGGTAAACGCGGGTTTATTCAAGGTAGTTTTGCTCGTCGTAAAGTTGCAATGGGGACAAGAAACGTTATTACTGCTGCTCCTTTTATTGCAGCTTCTCCTGAAGATCCTCAACTACTTAAAACCGATGACGTTATGGTAGGTGTCTATCAAACAATTAAAGGGCTACAGCCCTACACAAAACATGTTTGGAATACTCTTTTTGTAGCGCCAATATTTAAAACAGAATCAGTATCTCAAATAGCACTATCTGATCCAAAGACGGGTAAGCTTGTATACACTTCAATATCACCTGCAGTAAGAGATGTATGGACGTCCTCTGAAGGGGTGGATAAACTTATCAATAGTTTTCGAAATACAGATCTTCGTCGTAAACCAGTTATCATCACTGACATTGAGGGTAAAGATTACGCGTTGTTGTTGGTATATGACGAAGGAGACACTGTTGCTTTTTGCCGCAGTATTGACGATCTTGAATCACGTTGGCCTACAAAAATTGTAAGATCTAAACTTAGACCAATTACGTATATTGAATTATTCTATTTGATTGCAGAAACCATTTCAATTGGTAAACACGCTATTGTCACCCGTTACCCTGTAATTGAACAAGGATCTTCTTACGTAGCAGAGATTCACGTTGTGTCAACTACCCCGTCGCGCTCTGTTGAAATGATAAATCTCCTTTCTCCAGAACTTCCTCCTATGATCTTAAAACAATATCCTGTTATTGGATCTCCTTACATGGATGCCATGATGGTTCATCCATCTAAACTTGCAGCATTGGGGGGTGACCACGACGGAGATAAAGTTTCTTGTGAATATGTATGGTCACGAGATGCTAATGACGAATGTGCTGCTTATCTTAAAACTACTCGAAGCGTAATAAATACCGATCTTCGGTTTATTACCGGAGGTAGTAATTATCTAATTGATTTACAACTCCATTGCTTAACGTATAGATAATGATAGATAGAGAGAGGTGCTCCCGCACCTCTCTCTATCTATTAATGTTAATAGCAAATTTCATCTTATGATAACCATTTGGTTTACGAGAATTCTCGTAAAGTATATTGACCAGGTCCTCAAATAAAAAAGAGGTTTATATATGACTGATTTTGAAGACAACAACGGTATGGAACGTATTAGTTATTTACGTTTTTATACTGCTAATGCAGTACGTCGTCCTTCACAAGCCCCTATGAAGTTAGATCCTTGGGATTCAATACAACTACCTGTTGGAAGTATTTTACATTCTCTTAATGGATTTGAAACATTAGTTTCTCCAGATGGAGGTCTGCCCAGTTCTACTCTTCCTCCTGTGGTAAATGAAAAACTTCCTATTTTTCTCAAAATACAAACACAGGTCGCAAAATCTGAGGCTTTACCTTTTGGGGTAAGTGAAAGTTTTATATATCGGCCTAATGTTCTTACTTCTCAAGTAACTCACTTTTTTCAACAACATCGTAGATTTCATCGCATTCTATCCGACCGTACACTCAGCACTATGAATGGAGTGCTCACCTGGGTCGATTACAGCCCTCTTAACGAGGTTAAAGTTAATGGGACCCTTCATGCGTACCGTAAGTTTGATATACTGTTTAGAACGATTCTAGACACTATTGTAAACATAGGTGCTGACCGTCATCATTTTATTCTTTTACCTCAAAATAATCAAGTCTTTGCAAGGACTCTTTTACAGCGCAGTTTTAAAGAATTATCTACTAGTACTTTAAATGGGTTTCTCCAAGATCCTTCTATATTTCCCATTCTTCATATTTTAGGATTTTTATTCGGTAAGACAAGAGATCTTTCTGTTGTCCCTTATAAAGAAGATTTAAAAATTCTCGGTAAAGATAATCCCATTTTCAATAAAATTAAATCAACGTCTCTTTTAGAAAGATTAAATCCAGATTTATTTTCCTCAATTAACTTTATTTTTCAAAAAGACAATAAAGTCGTTATTTACAATTTAGCAGATCTTGCTAGATTTGCAGATGACGGTAACTTTCATGCTAAGTTCTACCGTCACATCATGAACTTAAGATTGTCTAATTCTCTTCCCCAAAATCTTGATACAGACTCAGACGAGTTTGACACTTATATAGAAGACGTTTCAGATGGTAAAGTAAGTTTAGCAGAAACTACTGATTCTAAAAAGGATTCTCCTATTGATGTAGAGAAACCGTTAGTAGTATCTAAACCTACAGAAACACTTCGTCCTGACACAGTCATTCCAAAACATGAAGACACTTCAAAAATTACTTTTGAAGAAAAGATTCGTAAAGCTGCAGTTATTCACTCTACTCCAATCATCCAAGTTGAACCTAAGAAAGAATCAAAGCGAGATGATTTGATTGATGTTCATCTTAAGGCCACAATCAATGGAAAGTCCATTGGTGAACTTATCCAGCCACCACTGACTCAACTTGTTTCTCCTAAAGATATGAGTTTTATCAATTCTACCCCTGAGAAGTCTTATCAACAATCTTCATTAGTGTCAATGGATCGCGCTTATCAAAAGCATGCGTATCATCATGAACTTGCTAAGGTTGTTGGGTCTCTTGCAAAACACGGTATGTTTATTAATAAAGTTGAAGAACAAAAAACACATACTGAAATGGATAGAACAACCACGTATCGTTTACATCTTAATGATCTGAATGGTAAAACGCATCATGTTAAATTTACTATTCCAGATGTTGATGACAACGGACTGATGAAACTCAGTGGTATTGAATATCGATTGACTCGTCAGATAGCCAATGTTCCTATCTGTAAGATATCTCCTACCCGTGTCAATCTTTCTTCTTATTACAATAAAGTCATTATTGAACGTATTCAATCTAAACGGTATAGCTACGAACAAGATACTGCTAAACTAATTATGTCTTTGAAATCAAAGGGATTAGTGCAAGCAGTAGTAGGAAGTGCCCCTATACCTACAACTAATGTTGCTTACGATTATACTGCTGTAGGGCGTAGTTTCACTGAGATTACTGTTGGTACGTATAACTTTCAGTTTGGTGGTAATAGTGCTCCAACCAACAAGTTTGATAATAAGACATTGAAGCAATTGGCAGATGCTGAAAAGCTTCATGGTACTTATGTCGGACAAGGTCCTAATGATAGTTGGTTGTTCTGGGATCGAATGAATAAAATTCATTTGTATAAAGACAATTATGTTGAACAGACCTGGCAGTCATTTCACCACTTCTTAGTAGATGTGTTGGGGAAAGATGCCATGCCAGAACGTACTCCTTTGGAGTGGACTCAAGCAAACATCATCAACCAAACTATTCCTTTAGTTTATATTCTTGCTTTTAGATTAGGACTTAAGAATCTTTTTGATATGATCAAATTAGATTATAAGTTTTACACTAACAAGAACGAGTTGAATGTTGGGATTGATGACATCGCTATTCCAATGGCCGATGGTACATTAGTGTTCAATAGATATCCTCTTGCTAGATCACTGATTGTTTGTGGTTTAGCATGGGCTGATCTTAAACAATATCAATTTAAAGATCTTTCTATTCCAGACACGTTTGCCCACATTTTACATCAAAAGGGAATGACTGTTGGTGTTCTTAAAGGCTTAACTGGATTCTTTGATTTCTTTGTAGATCCTATCACAGAGTCTGTATTGGAAAAGATGGGTGAGCCTATCACGTTCCATGAACTTCTCTTACGTGCTAATGTGATGTTAACTGATTATCACGCCAGCGAATCTTCTTCTGTCGGACTTCATAGGTTTAGACTTTATGAAAGATTCAATGGAATCCTTTATAATGAGATTTATAGAGGATTAGCAAATCATCGAAACAATCCTAGTACAAAGAAAAGTTTTTCTATTAATCCAGAAGCTGTCTTTCAAAAGATTGTTCAAGATGCGACAGTATCTCCTAATGAAGTTATCAATCCAGTTCACGAAGTAAAGCAACGAGCCAACTTTACCTTTACAGGTAGTGGTGGTCGTACATCTAATAGCTTTATTTTAAAAGATCGAATCTATCCTAAAGATGGGTTAGGAGTAATATCAGACGCTGTTCCAGATTCAGGTAAAGTAGGTATTACTGCCTATCTATCTGCTTCTCCAAGAATTGATGATATTCACGGTATCCCTAAGCCTTACAAAGATGGTGATGATTTATCTCCCCCACAAATCTTGTCCATTGGATCAATGGTCATGCCGGGAGGTACCACTGACGATGGTAAACGTAATTCTTATTTGAGTATTCAAATAAGTCACTATGTTCCTAACCATCACGATGGTGAAACCTTAGCTGTTAGAACTGGTTATGATGCAGTTCTTCCTCATTTATCTAGTGAAGTGTTTTCTATTGCTGCTGAAGATAAAGGCGTTGTTGAAGACATTGATAATAAACAACAAATTATCAAAGTTAGATATAACGATAAACCTCTTGCGAGTATAAGAGGTTTAAAGCTCCCTTATCTTGATTCTGTATTAGATACTTACCGGCGTAATGATACCAGCTTTGGATTTTTAGTTCCAGATACAGAGATCGCTAATTACCCCATGGGCGGTGTCTTTTCTTTAACTAAGATGACTTACGGGCGTATTGTTGACAGGTTACGATTTGATACAGTTGATGCTATCCCAGATAAGGATCTTATTCGAAAGCAGAATTCTTTAGTACAAGACTTTGTTAAAGGTAAATATAAAGCATTGTACTATATACGTTTTACTCCTTTAAGTAATAAAACACCTGGAGTTGTAAAAACATATAGTTTTGCTGAAATATACTCTCAGAACAGCGGATCTTATCTTCTCCAAAACAGAGTAGCTAATGTAAAAGTTGGTGATTCATTTGAAGAAGGTGACATCTTAGTTTATAATTCTGGTTTCTTTGTTCCAGATCCAATGTCTAAACAAGTTACTTTCAAACATGGTGTCATAGCCACTGTTGCTTTGATGGAGAAATCTTCAAATCACGAAGACGCTTGTGAGATATCAAGAGATCTATCTCAACGATTAAAGATGACACCTTGTCATCAACGTGAGATTATTACAAAGAACGATGCTGTTCTTCTTAACATAGTCAAAGTTGGAGATCATGTAGAAACATCAGATAACTTGTGTGTTATTTCTGATGAATATCTTGTCGGATCTTCTCTTAAACTTAATGCTGAAAATCTTGACATTGTTGAGAAATTAAATCGTCAAACACCTCCTGCTAATTACACAGGTGTAATTCGTAAGATTCGTATTCTTTATGGATGTGATCGTGATAAACTTTCAGAAAGTTTAAAAGCTATTCTTAAAGTTTACGAAAAAGAAGTGCGAGATAATTTTAAAGCATTAAGTACTGATGCTGATATTAAACCTCCAGAAAAACCTGGTTGGGTAGCACCTGGTACTAAATATCTGGGAGTAGACTTTACCAAGAACACTGTTATTCTAGAGTTTATGATTGAAGAAACTTTAAGTGTCAGTGAAGGCGATAAACTCTGCTTCTCTAATGCTGCAAAGAGTATTGTTTCTAATGTATCAGAAGGTCAGCATTATACTGAGTCTGGTATCCCTGTAGATGCATTATTCTCGACGACGTCTATCATCAATCGTATTATCAAATCACCCTTTAATGGCGTGGCCGAGCGTAATTTAGAAGAACTTAAGCGTCAGGCTATAAAACTATATTTTGATTAGTATCATGAGCGAGTAGTGAAGTTTGTCTTACTACTCGCTCATGACTCTATCTATACTCCAACCTAAACGGTTGATACGATGAGAGATTGTACTATAGTTTTTACTTGTTAATATAGATAGTTCAGTTTTATTGTACTTACGTCCGTTCCACTCGTGGCGTCTGTTATCATAACTTGTATTTAAAATCCACTCGGCATCCCAATTTTGAGCGTATCGATACTTTAACTTGTTCAGCAAATTCTTT